>JACCDG011399828.1_pt1 | contig 15641 bp, 16 predicted proteins | sample 7442471 | NCBI WGS metagenome assembly JACCDG01 (sample SAMN15323444, study PRJNA562643) | freshwater metagenome | isolation source: river surface water | place: USA:Blue River Watershed | collected 2017-08-17
AGAATCTTCAAACGTAATTATCGAAATGTGCCACGATGGGTGCATTAAAGTTTACGGACCAAAGAATGTGAATGTCACATTTGTCAATCGACCACGAGTTTCTTCAGTCGATGCCGAATTAAAGCTCGAAGAATTGATAGAATCGAGCCTTCCTATCCGTTTCGCGGAGAATTACTATCCAAACGCACTGCGGGATCAAAACGTGTTTAAACCGCAAACCATGCAAGAATTTCAGCATACCATCTGGGCTCTTTCTGCCGACGACGCGTTGAGATGTGGTGGTAATCCAGATTTCTACGTTCAGAAAATGAGAAACCTAGTGGCGCGGGCTCTTGGAATTACTCGTTAACGGCCGAAAGCAATCAATCCGTTTGTCTCGTCAAAATAGATTGGCGCCGCACTTCCTGATGGAACTTGCCTCAAGAAACCGTAATCGATTCCACCAATAATCTCGTCGGCCGGCGCCGTGTCGTTGAGAACGATCAAGGTTCGATAAGCGGCCATTCCGGCTCCACTGCTCGTCCAAACTGGCGATGTAATGATTAGCCTTGGGATGTCGTTGCTATCGAGCCCCCACGATGTAACGGTCAGGGTAACGCCTCCAGTTGTGTAGCCGTTGCCGTTGGCAATTTCATCTCCAGAGCAATCCGCCCATTCATCCCAATCAAGATCCAGTGCAGAGGTTATTAGCCTCGCTTTTAATGTGTCTGAGCCTAGCGTGTGCTTTTCCGCGGCAAGTGCCAAAATGAATTGGTTTGATATTTGAAACTGAGACATTGTTTTTTTCCTTAAACCATTTCAGTGTCCGCTCCACTGTCAGGTGACAGAAGGCCTCGTGATGTTGTGATTCGAATGTTTTCCGTGTCGACAACGCTAGCCGGATCTCCATAGATATCAACGGATTGTAGAACCTGAACAATTGCTTGTCCTGGTCCACCACCGCCTGGCCCTCCTGGTCCACCACCACCGCCACCACTTGACGGCGAGAATTCCCACGGAGCGACTTCATTCATTGTTAGGCAAAAATCATTGATAGATATTTTACCGCCATCTCTGCCTGGTTTATTATTATGCGCCCACAATTCAACATGCAATGACAATCGAGAAACCTGTAATCCTGGCCTAGTCTGCAAAATAAACGGTAGACAAAAATGATGCCTGCTTTGATGCGTTGCACTTGGGTCTAACGGTAATTGAAGCATTCCAGTTGAATGCAGATCGAATTCTGCTGGCCGACTGATTAAATTATTATCGTCACTTACATCGCTTGTGTGTCTCAGTTTTAATATAACATACATTGGTTGAACTACTGAAAATTCTAGCTCGCCTAATGTTACTCTCTGTGATTGTAAAAGTGCTACAAAATGTCCAGCTAAAACTCCTCGCCATGTTGATGGGCCGTCAAATCGAAGTCCATTGTCGTAGTTGACAACATTAGCTGTAGAGTTTTTGGCAAATTTATATGTTCCAGCGACATTTTGAGGACCAAGCCAACATTGACCTGTAACATTTGGCTGGCTTACTGATGTTTGAAACCCTGGAATCATTCCATTTCCATAAAGTCCTACCCAGCCTGGTTCATCGTGATATTTCAAATCGATGATTGCCCACTTCTCACCAGTACCGTTTTCTCTCCATAGAATCGGGAAGCCAAGATTGTTCTCATTGTGAAGTGCCTCAAGTCTCTGTGTTGGGCTTGATCGAGCGATGTGTGCAAATCGCGGCGTGGTCTGAAATTCAGAGTAAACTTTTACTGGCACATGACCAGTGATTCGACATGGAACCACCGCGCCGGCTGCGCATTCTTCTAAAACAACAGCGAGTCGTTTAGAGTACGTTGAAAACGTTGGCGTTGATCCCCAAAAAATTGTTCCGATCAAATCAGTTGGTAATGTGCCACCAGCGTTTTCTATGTGATTGATTTCAAGAATGCCGTACTGAGGAACTGTTGATTCAGATGTGTTTCGAATGTAAACCAGTTCTTGAGAGTCGCAGCATTCATTTCGCTTGTCTGGGTCTGACTGAGCGAAGTGAGTGTTTCGAATTTGGTGAATCTCAAAATACTTCGAACTAACCTGGCATCGGTATTGCTTTCTCGGATTGTCAAAACGAAACGAAAAGTGCCAATACTCCACACCGTAAATGCCGGCATAAGCATTGTAGATCCCATCGGCTAACGACTGAGCAATCGTAATCAAATTCGCTTCATTGGTAGGCGTAGTGTCCGTTCCGGTAAACTTGGCGTAGTAGCTGCTGTAGATCGGGTATGGCGCTGTGTTGTTGACGCCTCCGTATTCGGTCGTTGTTGTCGCTGTTTTTGTGTATGACGTTTCACCACACCCTGGTTCATTATCGACCATCTTGGGAAAGATAACGATGAAGTTTTTTGGGAAGTATTGGTGATAATCAATAAATGGAGTCGCTGGGGCGCGATATTCATCAACTTGTATTCGTGTGTCGAAAACACCTGGTATTTCACCTGTGGTGTCGCCGGGCCATTCGGTTTGATTTCTCCACGGCGCGGTGATTAAAGCGTATGGGATGCAAAGTGAATCGCAAACCGCTTTAATCAGTGGACCAACTGGCTGTCCTGGTCGATAAAGCTGAATGGAATCAGGATATCCGAAGTTTGCTTCAGCGCTTGTGATGTAAGATGAAACATTACCGAATATGGTATTTAGTCCTGCTGTTGTCAATGCAGCATCAATCGAATCTGTGAGCGTACTCCACTGAGCCGTCTCAGGCCATTCTCCAATCGACATTGCTGTGGTCTGCCAGAAATATCTTTCGTCAACCACCGTGATTACAAACACTTCATTTTCGTCTCGTTTTCCAATATCGAACGTTTCTCCAATGGTTTGAGACGAAACGATCTTTACATTGATTGAATGAGTCGACTGCTTGCCGTCTCCATCGATCGACTTGATCGATAACGATACAAACTCATTTCGTTTTTGGTACAGATCAAACCAATCGGCTCCGTTAACAAGTAAATAGCCAACCATCCATGCCGTTGGAGATAACGGATAGTAGATATCACCAACCTTCATTTGCGGTCGTGGTGAAAGGTTGTCCAGCGGAAGGTTGCCAAGAGGATGTGGACAAGATTGATTGTTTAGAACATACAAACCGCTATAGCTCGATCGATCGTTCCCATCGGTAGCCTGCGGGCAGTAGAGATCCAGCATGTCGTTGAGTTTGCCTTCTGGATCAGCCAGTAGAACAGGCTTGCCATCGAGCAGGATTTCGACATTACTGAACCATGCATCCGACATTACGACATATCCCAATCAAACTGTAAATGGAATGCAACTTGGAACGAGGAATTGTCACGCGACGGCCGATACCAAGCATAATTATCTGGGAATAACGGTTGATTCACGATGATGTCGCTTGACGCATCTGGCGCCCAACCAGCTAACGCTTTAAGCACTGGCTTGGCCAACAAAAACAAACCAGAGTTGGCATGGGTAAACATTTCTTTGGCTCGGCCTGGCTCGTCGCGTTGGCTGGAACTGTGAACTGTTACGATAATCATCGTATTTACCGTCATAACGCCCTGACCACCGCCATCAAAACATCGGCTATCAAACGTACCCTTTGGCGCTGGACTAACGATGTAATAGATCTCCCCGGCCGATGGAGGCGTTTCATCTGGATTGTCGCTGATAAAGCACAATGGCTCTGCCACCGAAAGTTGCGATCGTAGTCGCGCAGCAATTGCTTCGAGAATTACGCTTGGCAGTCCATCGATCATCGCCATAAACAATCCTATGCAATAACGGAATCCGGTACTGTTCCTGGGCTATCGATCGGAAAGACGAGATCGTTTTCTCGAAGTGAGAAAATACGATTCATCCATTCGTGAAGTTCGCCAGCACGATCGTTCGTGACCGTGAGCGTTATCGTATCACCCACAACCCAGTTTGTCGAATTAGGAATGATTGCCACATAAGGGCCACCAGCATACAGTCGCGTGGCTGGTTGCATGCGGACCTGATTAATAAACACACTGCTGGTGTTGCTTACGGCGGTTGTGATTCGTATTCGCAAGTACAACAGGCCTGGGAGATTCGTCGGAGTCCTGAACATTGCACCATGAACTTGATGTGCCGAATTGCTTAGTGCGGAACAAGTGATCGTGAAGCTATTGTTCGTTCCTTCATCGTCGGCAACCACCGAACCGCCAATTCCGTCAACCAGGTCGACAGTTATGACACCTGCTGCCGGAACGGAATCGACTTTTGCCAGCAAGCTGACGGCATAGGTTGTCAAGGCATCGGCAGTTACAAGCTGCTGAACGGTCGTAAGCTCGACGCCATTCGAATCGAATTCTAACGCTCGATCGCTGCGGACCACGTTTGCACTGCCGGAAGTGGTCGTGTTGTGGGCGATATTTCCGGTGTCAAAAAAGTTTTCGCTTGTTAGCTGTGCAGGATTAGGAACCCCGTAAAATGTGATTGTGTAAGTGTAGTTTGGTGCGGCCCCTGAACGAACGACTTCAACTTCTTCGAGTCCGACGATCGCTCGCAGAGCCAACTGAACAGTCGTTGCCGTAGCGTCAAACTCAATCGGTTCCGTGACCGAAACCTTACTGTTTAAATCGGTGAATCGCAACAAGAAATAGCCGCTTGTTGGTGATCCGCTAAACACCACCGTTTGGATCTCAACTGTTGTCACTTTCAACGTTGTTCCGAGTGTTGCAGTGATGACATTCCAACTTGTTGGACGATGAATGCTGTATGTATCATCGGTGTCCGTAAAATTACCGTTTGCAACTAAATTGTCTGAAAATTGGACGTAATCCGATAATACTGTTAGCTGTGATCCAGATCCACTTGGAAATGTTGGGCTCAAAGGAGAATCGGCGCTACGGTCGGCGGCGCCTTGAAATGTGATTGCGGTTCCGAATATTTCGCTGGCCGTAAACACAACATCTTCAGCAAAGCAAAACTCGGCAACTTTTCCGTTGTCCAGTTTCGTCGACACTAGCATTGCGCCATTACCGATGTTTGATCCACCATACGCCAAGCTTGACCCGATAGCCGACAAATCAAATGTATCCGATTGCGCGACAAACTCGTCAATCCATCGACTTGATATCGTTAGATCGTCGCGGTCAACCGATTCGTCTTCCGCAACCATTGTCTCGATCATAAACGTCTTTACGCTCTCGGCAATTGACGATACCAACGACGAGCAGGCGTTTGCGCTTCGTTGGCTGATCTCATAAGCAGTTTCGATCGCCCTGCGTTGCTCAACACTTTCGGCGGTGAAGCTGTCGACGTAATCTTGCAGACCAGCAACCGTCGCAGTATGCTGCGTTTCCCGTGTTTTGGCAATTGCCAAGCCTGCGCCAACCACACCAAAAATATCAGCAATAACGATTGCCATAATTCACCTTACGAAATTGGGGGATAATTATTGCCTGGTGTCAACTGTAATTCAGGACCGAGATAGTTTGTAGCGACATTATTTGCGATGTACGGCGGATGACCAGATGGCAACCGCTCGTTTTGCCGCGGGGCTCGCGCCATCAAGTATTCAATGTGCATGTTGATACTGTAAAGCGTTTTTCTGCCATCCGCGGATATCTGCGGCAACTGAAGCTCCGGTTGCCACACCTGCGGATAGTTCATAATATTATTCATATCTCGGAATGATTTTTTCGCCGGAATGATCGGGTATTCATTGATTCGACTCGCTTCGATGTCAATGATCCTCTTGGCTGTCGGCGCCGTGATTCGAGTAATGTAGTTTTCACTGCCTCGGAACGACGATATTGGATACTGAACTAAATTTTCTTGAACATCAATCGTGCTAGACAAATAGTAGATCGGCGTCGATGTGTTTTCTTTTCGTTTGTTAGGCGCTACAACATCTTCACTTGGCATTGAACCGGTCTGCTTGTCACCCGACTTTTTCTTGTCTTTCGGGTAATTTTTGTTTGTTCCGTTCTCACCACTACCGTAATCTTGCTGTAGTGGCTTAGCCCACGGATCGATCGCTGTGCATGGATCTTTGTAAAGTGCTTGAGCAAATATCCCTCGAAGGCCGGCCGATTTAACCGGATGAGGAAAATCGCCATTGAACTTGGGGTCCAACGGCTTAAGAAATGTGCGTCGATTTCCAAGTAGGTTTGCAAGGTTAGTGTGCATAACTTTGGCATGTGCCGATATGCTATTTGTGGTAATATCCTCATCAAATCTTATGTACTGAATAAGATCTCCACCTTCATTAATAACATCGTTCAGGTAAAGTTTTGCGACGAGAATGTTGTAGCAAACTTTGAAAAGTTCTTCCTTTGCGATGTACGGAGGACCGTTAACCGATAGACGATATTCGCTTTCTGCTTTGTTGGCGCCTTCAGTAGGAAAGATGACGCTATGCTGGCCTCGCCATGAAACTGCTGGAAACGGCGGATAGGCGTAGACTTGTCGATCGACGATCGTGAAGTCTAACGTGAGCCCGTCTGGGCTCTCGCTAAAGTTCATGCTGTTTCGCATGAACCCTCGAATCAGCGGCGGCAAAACCCATCCTTGGAATGAATGGACTCCAATATCCGGCCGCGACACAACGAGATGCCCACGGTAAGTCCTGGTGGCAAACCAATGCTCGTTAATGTCTTCCATCTGCCAGAACTTTAGAGACACGATATCCGTGTTGTTTCTCTGGCTAACGTCGCCACAAGCCTTAGTCCAAAACGTGACCGTGAATTCGATTCGTGCTGATTTGTTACCAACAATGTGTAGCAGCTTTGCGTGCGCAACTGGTCCGTTTTTTATGTCGGTCAGTGCAGTGCCGCGCGAGGCTGATGCTTTACCAAAGATCGACCAAATAGCCGTCCCGTCGATGAAGTAAAAAAACGTCTGCTGCGGACTAGAAAGGGTTTTAACAATGGTGTCAATGTTAGACGACAGACCACCAGCAATTGTGATTCCTAATGGGTTTGTTGAAGTGCTGGTATTTGCCAGGAGATAAACAATACCGGTAGTGGTTATTGTCGTTCGTCTGTAAAGAGGATTCGCTCCCGATTTGTCCATCTCAACTGACTGCTCGATCGATTCAGTTAAAACGTCGTAAATCGAAATTCCATTATACCTAATAATTGTTGCCATTACGGTCCAATTCCGCCTTTCTTTGCTGCTGGTCGAACAAGCGGATTGTTGGGTTGTCCACCAAGCGGGGCGATGATCCCTTGAGCGAACTGTTGGACAAGTTGGTTTGCAGGTTGATTGTTGTTTGTTGGCGCTAAAGCTATTCCAGCTATCGCCGAAAGCAGTGGTTGAGTAGCTGCTAGAATTTGAACCAGCGTGTCAATCTGCGGTTTCATTACGGCGCCGATAACTTCAAGCTTGATCAAAAGACCTTCAATAACTCGAATGAGATTCGTCAAAAGCTTGTTGATTAAATTGGTGATTGCGTCTCTAAGACTTTGCAGTCTATCCGATAAATCGGCAAGCGCTGCTTCGCGTGCTTCAACTGTACCAGCAACTCGGTTTGCACTACCGATATCCCGCATAATTCGGCGTCGCTCGCTCATCGTGTAAGCGATAGCAATCTGAGCGTTGTATTTGGTGAGATGTTCCTGGCTTTTGCTTAACTCCAAACCCCAACGCTCTACGATCGCCGGCATTTCGGCAAACTGCTTGGTTATATCCAGGACAGAAGATATCTTGTCTCCTGGACCTGATAGCGGGTTGATGAAAGATGAAAGATTACCACCGAATCGTTGTGCCTCGCCAAGCATTTTGCTCGGAACGGTCCCAACGTCGCGCGAGCTATAAGCCTCCAGTGTTGACATTGGGTTTGGGATCTCAGGTGGCGCAATGAATTTCGCTACCTGCTGTCCAATCATGTTTCCAGCGGCCAGTCCCAGTCCAAGCTTGATAGAGCCAGCAATCCCTGATTCATTGTCGTTTTTTGTCGCCTCACCAAGCTCGTCATAGATGTCGCCTGGTTTAGCGCTTTTAAGTGATCTCGGAGGGCCGATGAAGTCTGGATCGGTATGCTCTTGCTTTACCTTTTCATTGGGCTTGGATCTGCTGCCCTTGCCCATAAAGTCGACAGCGGCATCCATCGCCAATTGTCCGGCGATTCTCGCTAGCATTGCTGGAATTGCCATTTATTAACCTTTTCTGCGACTTGCAACCGATGCTCGATGTTCCTTCCAAAGCTCCATGCCTTCCTGCTGGCTGGATGAAACTGAAGTGAACCATTCTTGATCATAAACTCCAGTATTAGCAATCGCAACACCGCGCCTAACCACTTCCGTTTGGACTACTGCCACCAAACCCTGGTTAAGAATTAATCCAAGTCGGATGTCGGCGTCGATGGTTCCGTCTGGGTTTCTGACCCATTCAAGTCCGTATCTTCCGACAAGCTCTGCTGCTGGCTGCGTTTTTTTTTAATCGAGTCTAAAAAGTCAAACAACTCCGCGAGGAGATCTTCAATGTCGCTAAGTGTTAACCCTTGTGTTGCGTTGACTGGATCAAAAACAGTCAAGTTAAGAGACTTGGCTGTGTGGTTCATCAACGTGAACATCGCCTCATCACGATCTTTCGCTGGTAGGTTTCTCGCTTGGTATGTTTTTAGAAGCAGCGGGAAATCAATTCCGTCTGTGTAGAATAATCGATGGTACGCAATTACCGGATCAATTCCGCTTTGTTTTTTGCCATCAAAATAAGTAAAAACGACCGGCTTTCGGGTCGGTGCTTGGAATAACCGTGTGATCCAGTTGAACATCTTGCTCTACTCTCCGTCTTGGATTGTTCGCAGGTTATGGCGTAGTGAATGAGTATAGAACCAGGTCTGTTGGATTATTCACCCAAACCTCAAATGAAACGCGGTGGCCGCGGACTCGCATGCCTTTATTCATTGTCTGCGGACTGCGCGGAAATGCAATGTTGTATGTCCCAACTTCTTTTGTCCCGGTCAGAACAAGCGGAGCGTAAGCAGATTCTTGACGCATCAACGTACCAAACGGCAAGACAACGCCGGCCGTGCCGGTTTTCTTCCACGTTGCAATGACATCCAAGTTTGTCTTATTGAACTTGATTAAATCAAGGTGGACAGTGCCGATCGCACCCATAAATTGTGTGTCTGATGGGGCTCCGCTCGTACCCGCCCAATCGTCTGAATGGACATCCGCAAATCGGGGCTCCAGCGTTACTTCAACGCCGTCACGAGTGTATCCGATTTCCAAAGAGTTGAATGAAACCAGTACGGGTCCATCGTAAAAATGTGTTGAAGCCATGTTTGATTACCCTGAAACTCGTCTCGGCGGATAGAAACGTCCTCTGGCAGCATCGACAATCAAGTTGTATCGCTGCACTTCTACCAAGCTTACTGCTGTCGCTTCGATCACACCAGCATCCTTGGTTGCTTCAACGTCGAACACCTGCTGGCCGCTTCGAAGCATGTTCAGCGCTTCGTTCGAAGATTTCTCTGCGGCTGCTCGCGCTTGCTCGTATCGATCGCTCCAGGGTTTCCTCTGCCAAAGCTTCCAGAACGCAATTCGACAAATCAAGTCTCGAAGATAGGCGCCGCTCGATTCGGTCAGACCGTTGAGATCGTCAAACGAATAACGTTTACCCTTGAAGCATGCCGCTATTAATTCACCAGTAGCCGACTCAAGAGCCGTGAGCATCTTTTCGTCGGAAGCCAGGTTTGGCTCGGTCGTTCTGGTTGAATCGCTAACAAGATCCCCAAGGGTTCTTACGTCGTACCGATCAATCATGTCCTGCGGCGATGCGAGAGCCAAATTATCTTGCTCCCATTGCGTCCACGGTCATGGTTTTGATGGTTGTGGTCCGCGAATTGACGCCGGCAAACAAGCACAAGTCGATCGTCGGACGGACGGCTCCTGCGGCGAGCGTACCAACCTGCGTTCCGTTGATGTACCCGATCGCTGATCCATCCGTATCGATAACCAGAATGAAATCGATGTAGGTGTCGGCAACCGGAGCAACCGCGGTGTCAACGTGTGTGGCGTCGACATCGTTTGCCACGCCAACCAAACGGAACGTGTCCGTTGTCGCAGCGGTGTCGTACAAGAATCCGATCGCGTCGGTAGCGGTAGTCGTGTATGTCGTGCCGCTTAGCGAAGCCGGCTGTTCCAATGTTCCACTAGAAAGCGTGTCAGTGAATCCAAAGAACATCCAAACATCGGAAATGTTGCTGATCTTGGCTCGCCAATACGCAACAATCTTCCCTTCCTCGGCCTCGAACACCAGAGGACTGCAAATAACGCTACCATCGCCGGCGATGCCAGTTCCGGCATCACCCGAAACCAGTGTGATCTCACCATTGGGCGCACCGGTCACGGCCGTTGCAATGACAGATTGCGCGTCAGATCCTTTAGTCGTGGTCCAGATGGTCGAATTAATGCCGCCGCCGAAATCATCATAAAGATGACGGGGGCTAGCGGCACTGTAAACAGCCCGGCCGTCCACTGGGATTAGCATCCCCGGCCACAAGTGATCGGCAACTGCAAATAGTCGTCGGTCAGTCTGGTCCCAGAACACTTCCCCGCTATTTGCAGGTCGGTTTCCAAGCGGTCGTGCTGTCTTCGGGCCTGTTAAGTCCTGCCCGTTGTAAACATTACTCATACTTAACCCCAAGAGAACGATTGCTTGAAAAACTGACTCAACCACCAAGCCAACGCTTAGGCACTGATCGGATCGGTGAACACAAACCCAGAAATTGGAGCGGTTGCGTGGATGCCGTAATCGTCAACCGTTCGGCCGAGATGGCGTCGATTGTCGATGTCGTGTTTCGACTCAACGGTCATTTCTTCCTTGAAGAACATCGTCCAAGTGCTGAACGATGGGCTTCCTTCGATGCCTTCCAAACCGCCTGGACGGGCCATCATCACAACAGCAGTGCTTGGCATGACAAAGCTCTTGGATGCGGTCGCGCCTTTTCGGCTGGTAACTTTGACTGCGTTTTCGACCACCAGCTTGTAGTCGTACAGACGTTCAGGCATGCCGAAATTGTTCGCTGGACCCAGGTTTCCAAGGATCGTTTTTTCAGCGGCCGGCGATTGCTTGATATGATCGCGGATCTCTTGAGTCACCGAGATTCGTTGTGCAACCCGCGGACCCATGACCACGATCAAGTCTTCAGGCTGAACGGCGCCCAAAGTCGCAATCATAATTTGCTCGGCGGCGTAATCAAGTGATCGCTTGATGTCCATGCGAACGGTCGTCGACAAATTCCAGCGGCCGGTAACACCGGCAATCGAATCGACAGCGCTGTAGTGTCCGGTTGGGTAATTGGAAGTGTTGATCATCCGAGTCACCGCTCGGAGTGTTCGGGCAGTCATTGCTCGTTGGGCGTTGATGCGAGCAAACTGAGCGAGCAACTTCCAATCCGCGTTTTCATCCGCTTCTTGAGGCAATCGAAACGCCGGCGCAAAACGGCGAGTCTCGACAGCCTTGAATTCGAAGCCTTCCTCCGAACCCTCCCCGCTTGGGGCGTCAGCGCCGTAAGGCCATGCAATATCCTCGGCATCCGAACCGAGAATTCGGCCGGCCTGCTCAACTGTCATCTCGATGTACAATCCGCGTGGCTTTTTGATCGGGACGTACTGCATGTACTCTGGCAGCTTAAATTTTTTGGGATTGCGGCTGAAGTCAACCACCAAATTATTTGTTGCCTCCGTACTCGGCACAAATGTATTTGTACCGGAAGGGTAAACTTTGGGCATAGCCAAACTCCTGAAACGTCAAATTGAAAACAACTCTGGAAACAACAAAAATCAGTGATTACGCTTTGGTGTAAACCGGTCCTGTAATCAAACCGCGAACCAACTCGCCTTCAATCGCGGATTCGAATGGCAAGAAAAAGCCATAGTCGTCCGATGTGATCGAGACACCTTTGCCGTCATTGTCGGGTTTCATGTAGACACCACGAGTAGCGCCACCTGTGCCGACTTCAAGCAATGCTTCGCTTCCAAACGATCGATACTGAAACTGGTATCCATCGGACGCTGCAAGGACGCTGCTGTTTTGAGGGATTGGTGCTTCTTGGCTACCAACTTGAGAAATGCCGACAACATCTTTGTCACCGGAATTCGATTCGATCAGAACATGATTTGCGGCGCCGATCGACACGAAACGATTTGTTCGAATGTCACCACCGGCAGTTGCGGATAAAACGTGTGAAGGCATTGTATTGCTCTCTGTTGACAAAAACTACAAAAAACGAACTACCGAATATTGGGTCAGCGACTATTCAGGAAACTTGTCGCTGTCGTTGTCGACCATCCACTCCAAAACATCTTGGTACGGAATGTCTTTGAGGTTTTTCGAACGTCGATCAAGAACGGTTTTGGCCGCTTCTTTGGCGTACTTTTGGCTCTTACTTGCCGGGGCATAATGGACTGGCCGTTGGAAATCAGCCTCGAATCCGGTGGCTCCGATTGGAACCTTTTGGTATCGGCGGCGAACCTTTTCGATGTGATGTCCGAACTCGTCATCGGTCATGCGATTGCATTCGTTCATTTCTTCGTCTGCATCCAGCACATAGCCTTCGACTTGGGCAAGCTCAGCCAGTGTTGCGTGTCGCTTTGCGTAACGAGCCTGCTTGTTTGCTTCGGCAACCGCTTCGGCATGCTTTTGAGCGGAGGCTTTCAATGCCTTGTTTTCTTCGACGACCTTTTGGTATCGAACCGACATATCGTTGTATTGTTTGCGGTACATTTCAGGAACGTTCGAAGGCTTTTCATCCCCCTTCTTTTGATTTTGTCCTGTGCATTTGCAGTACCGTTCTCGTTGATCGGCGTCGTCGCAATGATGCTTCATGTAGCGAGATAGTAATTGACGATCTTCAGAGTCCATCGCGTTGACGTATTTCTTGGCGACTTCCTCGTCAAACATGCCATCGGCGCCGCAACTTCGCTTGCTGAATCGCTTGGCCATTCCTCCAGCAGCGGCCATGTCGTCGTCGTTGTCGATCGGTGGCTCACCCTCATCGCCCATCGGTGATGCGGGCATTGGCATGTCACCGCCAACTGGTCCAGCAAACGCGGGATCGGTTGGGTTGTCCATCGGTAAATCAGCCTCACCGTTTTTGCCAACCATCGCCTCGCTGACCATCTCCTGAATGACAGGCTTGAATGCATCGAGTAGCTGGTTGATTTGTTCTGGTGAAAATGAATGAGTCATCGAATCGCCTTTGCTGTTTTTGTCTGGCATTTCAACCATGTCTGGAGCCGATGTGTTCGTTCCGCTTGGTGCGGTCATCGCGCTCATCGAATAACGGTACGGTTGTCGTGCGCCGGTTTTGGCGTAAGTGATCATGCCGAGATCCCGCCGAGGGGTTTCGGCGCCGAGTAAGGCAATTGGGTCGATGTAACTGTTTTCGGGCTTGTCTTCTGGCCAGATCTCAACTGATCGACGCGGCCGGTTTCGAAACGTATCAATTTTGTCTTTGTGAATTCGAAACCGAGCGTAAATTGCCCATCTCGGCTTCTTTTTTCCAAACCGCTTGACGGTGAACTGATCCGCAAACCCGACAATTTCTGGATCTTTTGCAGGATCTTTGTCTTCTGGAGTGTGGTGGCCAACAATCGGGACTAGATCGCCGGTATCGGCAATCCGATCGTTGTTGTTGGCGGCTATGCACTGTAGAAGCGCTCGATCGTACTTGATCCCGTCTTCCGTTTCATGCTCATCGAAAATTGGAATGTCTTCGTAAACGTAGCAATCGCGGCCGTCGTGGAGCTTATCCAAAACGGGTACTTTTACGTCTCGATCTACAGTACCAGCAACCGACATCTTGAAACCTGCCTAGAAAATAATCACAAATGCCTAAACAATAGGCAGTTATCGTTAAAATGATTTTTGTTAACTAAAAAATTCGTTAAAAACCTATATTTTGGTTTGTTTTCAGTCAACAAAAAAAGCATCAAGCTTTTTCAAGCCTGATGCCTTACCTGAAATTGTCCCGATCTTTTAGGATCAAAACATGATTGTTTCGTCTTGAAATTTAGGGCCAAGCCCAAGCGATTTCAATGCCTGGTCAATTAATTTTTCATAGTCTTCCACCTTTAACGCTAGGCAAACCCTGCTAAGGGTCTGGTTTTTGTGACGTTGAGATTCAAGCCATACTATTCGCTTTTCCCCGATCTTGTCAACCAAAAACGCACGATACATTTTTATATTCCCATGTCTAGCAATGTTGCAATCTGGGCATTGTGGCCATACGTTGTCTGGTTCAAACAGAACGGCAATCGACCTGCCGGCAACAAAATGACCTCCATGAAATCGATCAAACGGCCCCTTGGCAACACACGAGCAACACGAGCAGTCTCCGTTGATATCTGCTTCCTCAATTCGCCTAAGTAGTTGAAATCTTGCCGCGGCAATGTTTGCCAATCCTTTAAGGTTCAAATCGAATCTAAGATCCAGCGCCATCGATCGTCTCTCCGGGGTAGTAGCGTCTCACAAGCCTTACCGGTTTCGGGTTTGTTTCTTCATCAAGCGTTTCTTTTAAAATGAACTCGAAACGTTTTTGTTCTGCGGTGGAAATTATTTTCCCATTGTTTCGATACTGACGCATCAATCCATCGACTTTCCATTGGCGCCGCAAAATCATTAGAATGTACTTGTTGATTGTTAGGTTGTGCTTTTTTGCTTTTGCTTTGATGAGCATTTCAATCTCAATCGGAAATCGCATTACAAAATGCCAATACGGTATTTTCTTTCTACGCTTTGCCACTTACTCGCCCTTCATCAGAACGCTTTCAATGATCGACGCAAGATTTAATATTGTCTCATTGTCTGCGTTGACTTTCAAATGATCTGCACATTTTTGGGCGATAGCCGTGTAGATGCATCCTTCGATTTGCGTAGCGATTCTGAGTGTTCGTGATATTTGCGAAACCTGTTGCAATGAAGACTCCTGCACTGCATCGATTCCTAGCCTCTTTCCGGCTTCTTTAGCAATCAAAAGCCCGGCAACCATCTGATCGATGTTTCTAAGGTCTGATCTCGCTTGCGTCATATCAATCATGGTTAATCCTTTGTTGGTTGTTTCCCGCCGTTGTGTTGTTGCCAGTTCATCATTCCACCCTCTTAAACTCGTAAACAAAAACCCAGGGATTAGCCTTGCTGCAACGCGTCAACAACCATCCTGCCAATAAACTCAGCTACTTGCGGGACGACTGCGTTTCCGAGTCCTCTAAGTCTGTCCACCCGCTTGGGAACCCCATGAGCCACTCGACCCACATCGGGTTCAATTGCCCATTGCTCCCGTCCAATCGTTGAAGATGTTCGCTCAAGCTGACTCCTCTGGGTGACTGTTCTTTTCTCCTTTGAACTGCCTCTAAACTCATGCCGTGTCGATAGTCTCTCGCTGTTGGCGTTGGAAAAAAACCTGCTTTGATTTTCTCCATGATTGCCACCAGGCCGCAACTGTTTCCAGCACCGTTGTAGCCGTTCTTCGCTGGCGACAAGCTCGTTGGCGTAGGCCATAACGAACACCCTATCCCTGATATGCGGGGCACCAACGCTGGCAGCCGGTATGCAATGCCATTCCGCATCGAACCCGATTGAGGCAATCCCTCCGAGAACTCTGTCAAGTCCTCGAAAAGACAACTCCTTGACGTTTTCAATAACAACCATTCGCGGTTGAAG
>JACCDG010837344.1_pt1 | contig 15632 bp, 10 predicted proteins | sample 7442471 | NCBI WGS metagenome assembly JACCDG01 (sample SAMN15323444, study PRJNA562643) | freshwater metagenome | isolation source: river surface water | place: USA:Blue River Watershed | collected 2017-08-17
AATAGGTTCAATATTTTTTTTAATTCTTATATAAGAAGAAATTCCGAGATAGAAACTAATTAAAATAGATCCTTGAAAGAATGCAGATAATACACTCCAGTTAATTCCACTATACCCGGTAGAAAAACTGCTATAATTACCATATGCAATTTTGTACTGAGGATTGTATGTTGAATAATTGCCAGTGCTGCTTACCACATGCAAATTAAATCCTGGTGAGCTTGTACCAATTCCAATTTTAGTTATATTGGTTAATGTAGTACCGGTAATGTTACCACCTCCCCCACCCGTAATTGCAGTTCCATTAACAGTCAAAGAACTAAACGACCCCGCTCCAGAACATGTTAAACTAGTTAATGTACCCAGAGATGTTATATACCCCTGCGATGATGTAGTTAGTGTTCCTGATATACCACCACTGCCTGCAGATAAAGCATATCCTGATATTATTCCGCCAGACGATAAATTACCTGCTATTGTAACGTTTGCAGGAAAATAACAATTATTTCCAAAATAAGCGCCGCCTGAACATCTTAATGCACCTGATGTAGATCCAGACGACGCAGATGTATTATTGATATTTACATTATATCCAGTGTTACTGGAATTAAAATTCCCGCTTACTGTCAATGATGTTAATGATCCTACTGATGTGATATTTGTCTGAGATCCTGAAGCCATGGTTCCTGTAATGGTTCCTGCAAAGTAGCTATTACCTCCAAAATATGCACCGCCGGAACATCGCAGCGCTCCTGTAGTTGAACTAGTCGATGCTGCAGTGTTTGCGATACTAAGGTATGCAGAAGCGCCACTTAGCGTAATATTACCACTTGTTGTTAATGATGTCAATGTTCCCACTGAAGTGATATTCGGTTGTGCCGCTGTTTGAATAAGACCAGTCAGTGATGTAGCACTCAGAGAGGCAATGCCACTAATGTTGCCACTCGCATCGGTAATCAAAGCTTTGTTTAATCCAGCCGTCCCTGGTGTTACACTAGATATATATCCAACTTGCGTTTCTCCAATGGTAGTGGATCCAAATACAACAGATGTCAATCCAATGGAGCCAACGCCAGTTATATTTTTTGACGAATTCAATACAAGCGCCTTATTGGCTGCTGCTTGTCCCTCTGTGATGCCAGATAGGTATCCTGTTGAATTAATAGTTGTTGTAATATCAGCTCCATTTAAGATTACTGTTGTAGCACTAATAGATGTAATCCCAGTAATGTTGCCAGTAGAGCTCAACACTAAAGCTTTACCATTAGAGGCAGTTCCAGCAGTAACGCCTGTAAGGTATCCTGCTTCTGTAGCAGTTAATGTATTACTGCCTAATTTAAAAGATGTTGCACTAATCAAATTAATGCCAGTGACCGAAAGTGCGCTGTCAAGTACGACTGCCTTCGATGCAGCCGCGGTACCCGCGGTAACTGCTAAGTAGTTTAGTTGATTAGCCGTTGCGGTTACTAAAGCTCCTGCAAGTTTTAACCCTGTTGTGGAACCATCATGCCCAGCCAAATCAAGCGATCCTGTTGTTGTAATATCTCCAGTGGGATTAATAGCCAAATCACCCGTATTTGTCATAAATATATTTGCATATGCAGTAGTGGACGTTCCGTACCGTAGACGCAGACATGCGCCATTTGCACTTGCTACTTCTAATTGCGCGCCTGGACTCTTTGTATTAATACCCACATTAGAGTACTTATCAATGTATAAAGATGTATTTGATCCGGTCTGCACTGTAAATGAACTGTTTCCATTTTCTGCATCTAGTACAAGATTAGTTGATAGAGTATTAAGCCCCACTAACTGTAGAGGGGTAGTTATATTTCCCGAGAGGGGCTGACTATTAGTCGACATTATTGTCTATATTAATTATTGCAAATTATAATCCATATAGAATCCAATGAACGGTAAATGCGGCCCCCCAGCCAGTACCATTACTTCTAACTGGCCAGATCGTGGTATAATTCTGACTAATTGTAGCAATATTAATTACAATACCATCCCCATAACCAGGGAATTCTACTTGGAAAAATATTTTATAACTAGTACTTCCATAATTATGGGTAATCGTCATTGTTGTGGAACCGTTTGTCCCTGATGATGGAGAGGTGACTTGTCCCATTATTACATTTCTAATATAAGTTGCTTTAGAGGTATTTCCAATTTTTAATCCCGAATTAAAATTGGAGGCACCTCCAAAATAACAACCTCCATTACACGAAAGTGCGGCGAATCCATTTCCATTAGATTCGGTAATGCTTGAAATTCTTAGTCCATACCCAGCAGGAGTTGTAAGATCCATCCACTCTGCGCCAATATAATATAAATTTGAAATTGCATTAGAAGATGCATTTGTAATAAGTATACGACCAGCAGTTGCAGTGCCTACAGTATCAGGCATATATGCGTTAATTGCATTAGCAGTGTTATAGGCAGTATTAGCAGTGTTACTAGCATTAACTGCAGTATTATAAGCACTATTAGCAGTACTAGAGATGCTACTTAATGAATAATTCGTTCCGCCTACATATAAGCTACTGCAATTAAAGTTTCCATTCACATCTAGTTTATATGAGGGCGATTCTGTACCAATACCAACATTGCCTGCAGCATTTAAATTTAAAATCGCACCACTTGCTGATATACCAATTCTTAATCTATTAGATGTTGAGCTATCAGAGTTGTGATAATATGAAAGAAACATTGCATTATAAGTCGATACAGATTTGCCCAAATATAATACTTGTTCGTATCCACTAGTTAGTGAGGCATTTAACAAGTTCAGTGTTCCAGTGATTGTAGCTCCTGTTAGTGTTCCAACTGATGTGATATTTGGCTGTGCCGCAGTTTGTAGCGTTCCTGTTAATGATGTTGCCGATAATGAGGCAATGCCACTAATTGTTCCAGTTGAACTTAATACCAATGATTTACCATTTGCAGCAGTTCCAGCTGTTACAGTATTAAAATTCAATTGTGCAGCAGTGGCAGTGACTAGAGTACCTCCTAGTTTTAGACCAATGGCAGATCCATCATGTCCAGATAGATTGATGGAACCTGTAGTAGTGATTGCTCCACTATTAGTATTAATAGCAAGATCTCCAGAGTTTGTCATAAATATATTTGAATATGCCGTAGTGGATGTTCCATACCGCAAACGCAAGCATGCACCATTTGCACTTGCTATCTCTAGTTGCGTACCAGGGTTCTTTGTATTGATTCCAACATTAGAATATCGATCAATGTAAAGAGAAATATTTGAACCATTTTGAACGGTAAAGGAACTCTTTCCACTATCAATATCTAGAACTGCATTTGTTAAAGATGTATTAAGTCCAATAAATTGTTGAGGGGAACTTATAGTTCCTATGAGCGATTGATTATTTGTTGACATTTTTTATTATATTAATTGTTCTAAACTATTGGTCTCCATTGATATATATAGTCCTTGAATTAACTACGGTAATAATGCAAATCGATATCCCAACGCCCGAAGGCGCCTATCGCAACACAGCGGCGCGACCCCTCTGGAAAGATGTTGCGCTTGAATGTGCCGGAACATTCTTGTTCGTCTATATTTCGATTGCCGGAGTAAATCAAACTGTATTGTCTGGCACCAGCGATCAACTAGCTATTGCTATTTGTTTTACGCTAGGGTTAGCTTCTGGAATTGTTGTTGCGGGTGCTTCTGGCGCGCATCTTAATCCCGCAGTTACCCTGACTATGTATGCAACTGATTCAATGTTTGATGCAACACGTGCGATTGGATATATGCTTGCTCAACTATTTGGCGGCATTCTTGCCGGCCTAGCTGTACTGGCTGTTTATGGATCTTGGATTAATGATTACGCAGACGAAGTATCACTTGGTTCGTTTGGTACATTAAAGAATACGCATAATACTTTAATATCGTCCATTGTTGATCAATTCTTTGGTAGTGCGCTATTAATGTTTGGGATCATGATGACAACTGATAATTGGTTTAAACCAATTACGATCGGAGCCATTCTAGGTGGCCTAGGACTGTTTCAAGGATCAAACGGGTTTGCATTCAACCTAGCACGCGACCTCGGCCCGCGATTGGCCTCCTCGATTATGTTTGGTTCAAAGCCTTTCACTGCTGAAGATCATTGGTTCTGGGTGCCTATGGTGATCCCCTTCTTTGGAGTTCCATTCGGGTGGGCAATGCATAAAGTTCTAAAGTTGATAGAGTAGATCTATCTTTATTAATATAGACGCTAGCGCCTCAGCTCGAAGTATATTGCAATAACGCCTTGCCTGAAGCAATGCATCAAGGTCCAATCCCTTTACCTGATCCTATCAAAGCACGATGCATAGCTCTAGCTAATCTTGGTAACTTAATGCAACTTTATTCTATTAACAGTTTTATAAAAGTAATGGAAGTCAGTAATCGTCTTCAACGAGATCGTATTACAATATTCGATCTTCAAGAAATAAAAAAATTATGCACTATAATCAGTGAAAGTGAGTTAATCAATGATAACTTGCGAACGGACATTAATGAGCTTTTTGCAATTATTGATTTGTTTCTTCAAGCGGCGACGGTACCGGCGAGACCTTGTGGCATATGGCTGAACGCATCCGTTTCCAATTAGTTTTGATACATTGCCACATTGGACCAATAATATCAGTCCATAGAACTTCTTCGCTGGTATAAGATGGCATGTACATGACTGATTGATATATTAGATTTTACGACAATCAATTTTACAAAAAAAGAAAGTGTAGTACCCGCTCGCGGACAGGTATTACATTCTTTTTTTGTGGTGGTTTGAAAAGTTGTTTTATGTTTCTGGCTGTGAAGATCACTTAGCCGCGGTAGCATAAGCTAGCTTGATCACGTGGTACGTGAGCAGCGTAGCTGAGGCCGCGGTTTTAGCGACATCGCCACTCAGAATCACAAGACTCTTTGCAAACAGGGTGGCGCACTTGGCGGCTTCGAACGACGAAGCGGCAAGTGCCTTTGCATTGGCAGACAGGTCTGCGCTGCAGGCGTTGATCTCTTCCTTTTCCATCTGGCACTTCACGTTCGAGGCATCGTCAATGTTGATCCAATCATCATCGGCGGCGGTGAACATGTTCATGGTTGCTGAAGTAGGGGGCGGTGGGCACTAGGCTTGGTGGGCTGTATTGGCTTTTTCGCGTTGATCACTTACTAATAGGGCGAGCGCTCTGTGATTTTACGCTCAAATTTTATGCTCAGAATTCATACAAAAAATGTATATCCTCACAGGAATGACATAGCTTCCATCAAAGTGGGGTTCTCCAACATTTGATCAATCTCTCGTTGATGCTCCCAGGCATCATAAGGTTTGTTATACTCATTCATAGTTTGCTCGACAGAAGTTTGAACAGTTGAATGCAGCGATGCTTGAAGATTATTCATCAAAGTTACTTCAAGTTTATGTTGAGCATCGGCCACCATACGATGTTTAAAGGAATCAAGAGTTTCTGAATCACCAGTAAGATCTGCAATCTGTGCCAGTGCGGTATCTAATTTGGCATGGACTATTTGACGATCTGCAATTGCATCTTGTTCACGTTGCTCTGCCTTAGTCCGTTCTTGCTCTGCCTTAGTCCGTTCTTGCTCTGCCTTAGTCCGTTCTTGCTCCGCTTTGTTTCGTTCTTGCTCCGCTTTGTTTCGTTCTTGCTCAAATGCTTTGTCTCGTTTAGTTTGTTCCATATCAGACAATACTGCACCCATTCTACCAACAACAATAACTGGAATGACCGCAATCAAGAAAACGTGATTAAGATATGATCGTGCTATATTACATTGCCGACCATCTTTGAGTTGAACGATTTCGCAGAGCAGATTAGTCTTAGTTGCAACTGCACTAAATATGATTACCCAAGTTCCTAACAGGTATGCTACTACTTTAACAGCCCAATGCTTCCATTTATAATAATTACAAACTTTGATTGGGGTTGGGTCCATAATGATGTATAGTAATGTTTTCGTAATGAATTGACCAAAATCAGTTTCATAAGCAGGCTTCAACAATATTGTCCAAATCCACAAGTATGCTTCGGCTCGTTCAATAGCATCTTCAGCAGTCATAGGCGGGAGCATGTACATAGCGCAAGGATTGCTTCTGAGACGTAAGGTATATTATTTCTTATGAGTCTGCTATTTTATGCTCAAAAAAAGTACTTCACACATCAGATAGAGTCCGTACCAATCGAGTGGCTCCTTCTAGTTCAATATCATGGTGATCTGAATCATAATCTTCTATTGGAAGTCCCAAGAGTTCTTCGCCACTTTCGCGATCAGTAATTGTGTATTCGATATTATAATGTTGAATAAGTAACATCAGTTCGGACTTACTTAATGGAATCTCTGGGCTGATTCGAGCTCGAAAGCAATCTAGCATGCGCATGCATGTATTAGCTATAATGCGAAAGCAAGCCATAATGTATCCTAGAATAGTAATGGATATATTATATTGAATAAGTTTCAATTTTACTATCTGAGGAAACGCAGGCGCCGTGTAGCATGCGCGAGCTATTCTCTGAGGGACAATAGTTTTCGTTGCATCATTGCGATTTCTGAACTATCTGCCTTGACCGCCCAGCTTACCTTGAGTAATGTATGCGTCTTGCAAAAGGTGATTCTTACATCATATCCTTTCTGTTCTAGCTCAGTCACGATATTAAAGTAAATTGCGGTTTGTAATTCCTCATTGCTGACAGATTCGTCTACTCTTCTAAAGTTGATTGGAATGCGCATCTCCAATCGCGATAGGCCAGCATCATGATGGTTGTCAATTGCAGTGTTCAGCTGTAGAAGAATATCACGAGTGGCTTCTGCTATGGTTACTTTGTATAGGCTGCTTTTCTTCAAACGAGACGCATGACTAAGTACGCCCTTATAATCCATTGTGTTATATTATTGTGTAATGAAAAAATGAAAATGCCCTTAGCTTGGCATTTTACGTCTGCGTATGTTTGCCAATACGATAGCTGCGTCCATACGTGGTATATAGTTCTTCCCCCTTCTTGATATCTTTTATGACTTCAATGTAAACTGGATGGCTGCCATTATCGGTTGTAACGAACTCGCAGTTCTTACGCATTCCATGTTTCCGCATCGCTCGATTAATAAAACTTCCCAACCCTTCTTGATGTTCAGGAGTTCTTATACCATTCAGATAACAACGACCGATCTGAATGGTATATTCAGGATTACTATCAGGTTCCAATGATAGTTCACCAGCATACCACGTTACAATATCACGAATCTTGAGATCCTCATTCGCAAAGACCCCATTACCGGCATCAGGGATTTTTGATTTTGCGTAATACACCAATGGTTCTTCAGCGCCATGTACTCCACGAGCATCGGCATCATCAAAGTCGTACGGCTCGCGTGGATGTTTTGATTTAGCGCTTCGTTTGCGTTTCGCGTGGGCTTCGCGATAGTCTGCATCATATTTACGCTTGCGTTCCTTTTTTTCCTCGATCGTAAGTGGTTGAATACGCCCGCGAATCTTCATTCCATGGTGGCGGTCCTTGCAGTGCTTTTTGAGTGATTGTAGAATCATATATTGCTTGCCGCATGCTGTGTCTGGACACGTATATCCATCTTCAGTGCGATACACAGTGATCGTGCGTTCTTGATATGAGGGAGGAGGAGTCGTCATAATTGGAAACGTAATAAATCCGTTACAAATAGCTTGCTCTGATTGGTTGTTGGTTATATTATTATTATATAACGCAATTTTACGAATTTAGCCGCTCTTCCAGTGCGGCCATGCGCTCCATCATCTTTTGCATTTGTGATTTCAATTGTTCATTCTCGCACATAGTCTCTTTCATAGTTGTCATCAAGATAGGAATGATCTCCTCGTATGAAACATTTAGCGCAACATTTGCGGGGGACATCCATCCATCTGCCTCTATCTGTTCATCCAGTCCTTCGTGAGGAGATGCTCGTACTAACTGAGCGAATGAACTCTTAGCAACATCTTGTGCGATAAGCCCACATCTAGGAGAATCATCATTTGTATAGTTGAATCGCACTGGCGCACTTTCATTAATAAACTGCTTACATTCCTCATATGTGAGTGGTTTAATGTTTTGCTTTAATCTGCGATCCGAGGTAACGCAGACTGTACCATTTACAATGATAGAACTTGTTGTCCGGAGTGAATAAGATGTTGCCGTTGGAATAATGATACCACTACTACCGCTTGCGTTCATATAACCAACAACTGTAGATAATGTAAATGATGTAGATCCGACTTCCAGAGGCAATGTGGCATTTGTGGTGTTGCCAATTTGCAGAGCGCCACTGGATGTGACAATCTTCATTGTACCGGATGCCACTGATAGTACAGTTGCAGTATCAACAGGGCCTATAGAAACATTTGATCCAATTCTAAGATTTGACGACGAATCAACTCCCAAATCGCAAAATGCAGTTTCTGTACCATTGCTGTTGTTATTAACTAGTCTCAAGCAATACGCCGCACTATTTCCATTTATGGTAAGAGCTCGTGTGGGAGCACTTGTCTGAATTCCAACAAACCCGGAACTCTTGATCATAAGCTTTCGCGTTGAAGCCGATATGGTTGCTCCATAATTACCAATAAATAAATCTGCTGCAGAGTTTGCAGCTGTTGATGAACCAGCTTGAATATAGCATGCGGTAGCATCACTGGATAGTCTTAATAGATTTGTTGAGTTCACTACGATATCAGAAGTTGTATTTAGAGTTGATATCAATGTTCCGAATGATGTAATATTAGGCTGCGCTGGAGTTACCAATTGACCAGAGAATTGATCACTTGTAATGGATGCGAATCCACTTAATGTTTTGTTGGCATCTAACACAATAACTTTACCTGCGCTAACAAGACCTTGTGATATGCCAGATAAATAATTGAGTTCGTTTGCTGTTGCTTTAACTAATCCACCTGCCAACATTAATCCTGTGTTTGATCCATTATGGCCAGCAATATTAAAATTTGTGGATGCTGCAGTGGTAACTGTAGATGAGCTCGAACCTAATATAAGATCGCCAGAGCTATTTACTTTTAATGTAGCAGCCTTTACTGTTGTTAATCCAGATGTACCACTAAAGATAGTTAATGTATCAGCGCAGCTCAGATTGCGATATGGTTGTACTGATGAATTATCCCATGCCATAGAACCGCTTGGAATAAAACTTTTGGTTAATGTCGTAGTCGCCCATCGAATCTGTAATGATGAGTTATCAGCAATGTTCTGAAACTGGATATAAATCGTAGTCCATTGGCCTGCAATTAAGTTAATCGGCGTGGAAGAAATTTCTTCAGAAATTGCAGCACTCCATAGATTCATAATTAATGTACCATTCACCCAGATTCTTACACGATCATTGGCAATTGCATAGAATGTATATGTATCCGTAAATGCTGGTAAGATATATCCGCTGATATCCAATGAATAATTTGCATTCAATCCCTTCGGATCATAATTGCTCAGATTAATATCCGTGATTGCGTTAACATCGACAATACGTCCGCTAACATCAGGACCCGTAAACTGACGAATTAATAGCGATCCAACATTATAATTGTTAAGTGGCCCAGATAGAGATAGATTGTTAATAGTAAATGAACCTGATGTAAGATTTGCACATGTTACAGATGTTGCTGTAAAAGCATTAACTCCAGTGATAGACCCACTAGCATCTGTTACCATTGCATGCGATGCAATTGAAATGCCTGGGCTTACCTTAAGATAATTAAGTTCGTAAGCAGTAGGTTGAACTAGAACTCCGGCAAGATACAAACCTGCAGATGAACCATTATGAGCTGGAATATTAATATTATCACCAGCGCCGAATGTAATATCATTACCACTGGCATCAATAGTAAGATCTCCTGACGTATTAACTGAAAATTTTGCATTATTGGCTGCAGATGTTGCAGTATTATAAATCGTAAATGTATTTTGTGTTGATGCATTGCTATTAACGGCGGGAGGATTATTATCCCATGCAAGTCTATTAGAGGGAATGGTTTGCCGAGCAACTTGCGTGGAATTCCATTCTAGCTTAAAAGATGCTGTACTACCCGCATCTGCTTGGTATTGGACATAAATAGGAACCCATTGATTTTGATTTAAAAAGATAGTGGAACTTGCTCTTGATTGTGTGGATGCTGCCCATGAATGTAAAAGCAGATTTCCATTCACCCATAGTCGGACTCTATCATTGCATGTTACAAAGAATGTATATGTTTCCGATGTGGTTGGATTAATATACCCAATGAACTCGGTGGAGTAGCCATTAGAAAGTCCACCGGGGTTAAAATTAGTGAGCGCTAGATTTGAGACTAATTGAATATCAATCATTCGGCCAATAAAGTCGGTGAATGAATACGTTTTTGCTACTAATGCTCCAGTATTGAAATTGGCAATAACACCAGTCATAGCTAATTGTTGAGCAGTAACTTTGGTTGCAGAAATATTATTGATGCCAGTAATTGAATTAAATCCATCAGTGATCATAGCACGCAAAGCTACCGCAGTACCAGGCGTAGTAGCAACCGTGTTGAGTTGATTTGCAGTGGCTTGAACCAATGTTCCAGCTAAACGTAATCCGGTTGATCCGTTATGATCAATAATATCTAAACTCTTTACAGATGTAATATTGGGCTGACTTGCCGTTTGGATAATTCCAGAGAGTTTGTTCGCAGTTAATGAATTAATGTTAGTAATATTTAGCATATTATCAGCAACTAATGCCTTACCAGCTTCTGCAGATCCAGGAGACGTATCAATTCTATTTAGATCATCTGCACTAGCAGTAATCAACGTGCCCCCCAACGATAGCCCATATGATGCGCCGTTATGCATACCAATGTCCAATGTTGCAACATAAGTAATGTTAGGTTGAGAGCTCGTGGTTATGGTACCAGTCAGTAAATTTGCATAAAGGCGATTAATCGAATTAACATTATTGGAATCATCGGTAGTTAAAACCTTTCCAGGACTGGCTGATCCTAGCATTCCAGTTAATCTATTAATCTGATCCGCAGTTGCTTTAACAAGAACTCCATTAAGTGATAATCCTGTAGTTGATCCATTATGTAAATCAATATTTAATGTATTAACCTTAGTCAACTTTGGTTGTTGTGTTGTTTGTAAAACACCAGTAATTTCATCAGCGGCGATGGAGCGAATATTAGTAATTGAACCACTAGCATCCAATACTAGAGCTTTACTAGGCTCTCCAACCCCCTGAGATACATCAACATAATTTAATTGATATGCCTCACTTGTCACCAAGCTGCCTTTTAACATTAGACCAGTTGTTCCATTATGATCAGTGATGTTGATTGATTTTAATAGTCTAATATTTGGTTGCGATGCAGACGTAAGCTCGCCAGTAATAGTATTTGCGCTAATATTATTAATTCCAATAATATCCATTTTGTCGTTTAGTATCATTGCTTTATTAGGTACTGCAAACCCAGGCGTGATATGAACACGATTCAGTTCCTCCGCAGTTGCCTCAACTAATTTTCCATTAAGTGAAAGCCCCCTTGTACTACCATGGTCAGCGATATTTAAAACATTAACTTGTGCAATATTTGGTTGAATAGGAGTTGTCAATGTTCCTATGATGGTATTGGTTTGGATTATGTTAAATCCGGCAACGTTTAGACTATTATCCGCAATAATAGCTTTACCTGCAACAACACTTCCAGCAACAACGTTTACTCGATTTAATTGATCCGCACTTGAGGTAACTAAAGTTCCTGATAAAGTTAATCCAGTCAAGCCAGTATGATTCAAAATATGTAACGTATTAACGCGAGTAATATTTGGTTGCGTTGATGTAGTAATGGTACCAGAAATTGATGTTGCTCCCAATACATTAATTCCTGTAATATTCTTGGAAGAATCAACAATAACCGCTTTATTGGCTTGAATGGTGCCTGGAGTTGTATCAGTATAATTAAGTTCGGTGGCGGTCGCGGTAATTAATGTTCCATTCAATGATAGTCCTGTTTGTCCTCCATCATGATTAATAATATTCAAAATATTAACAGATGAAATATTAGGTTGTGCTGAAGTGTATATAGTACCAAAAAGAGCGGTTGAACTTAATTTGCTAATACCGGTAATACTAGAATTATCATCTAATACAACGGCTTTATTAGGTGCAGCTATGCCGCGAGTAACTGTTATAGCATTAAGCTGCGCTGCTGTTGCGGTAACTAGGTCTCCCGCAAGACGCAGTCCCGTGTTAGATCCATTATGCGATAGAATATTAAGATCATGCGATGAAGCAATAAGAATTGTTTTTGATTCTGCTTTTAGTACAAGTGTTCCTGTACTATCTACTGCAATGGCGGCAGTACGGTTTTCTATAGTTTTTAATGTTAAGTGATTATCGCTATTTAGAATCGTACATGATCCTGTTATACTAGTTGTTCCAACAATTCGCAACTCATTTAGTCCTGTTAGTGAAGTAATATTTGGTTGCGCCCCATTGGTTAATGTTCCGGTGAGTGTGGTTGCAGTCAAACTATTGATGCCGGTAATATTTTTAGAAGAATTAAGAATTAAGGCTTTTGACGGATATGCATTCCCTTCAACGATGCCTTGGATATAACTCATTTGTTGTCCGGTCAATGTAAACAAAGCTCCCTTCATACGAAACTCACCGCTAACATTGATATTGTTAAGTTGCGTAATATTTGGTTGATTTGCAGTCAATAGAGTTCCAGTTACCGTCGTAGCACCTAATGCATTAATCCCAGTAATATTGGAATTGCCATCTAAAACTAGAGCTTTATAAGATCTTGCTTGTCCTGCTGGAACATCCACATAATTAAGTTCTGATGCTGATGCTGTAATAAGCGCTCCTCCCAATTGAAGTCCCATCGAACCACCATCATGGCTATCAATATTAAAGTTCTTGAGAAACGTAGTTACGAGTTTAGGATTCAGATTTACATCATCGCAACTCGGAATAAAAAGTGTATTGCCATTTGGAGTAACCCATCCATCGAAGTAAAAGCTATCTTGATAACTCATACGAAATGTAGGACTAGCGGTATCATTGTTAATGGTAAACATAGATGAATCAATAAGTTCTGTATTGATAGCAACATGCTGTGCAGGATTGACCAACATTGCCAGCGTATTTTGCGTTTTCATCACAATTGAACCATCATAACCATTATCAATAGCACTAATAGAGGTATCATCGTTTTGAAGAATGTTTCCTGCAACAACGGCGGGAATGCTGATATTGCTTGGGCGCGGAGGATAGAGCACCATGTTTTCAAATTACGATTATACCAGAACGAAATAAACAAACTTATTGACTGTTTAGGTATCTATATTGAGTCGCGTATTTGTTTAGTTTCTTAATCATGATGAAGTTTACTAATATAAATATAATACTCTTAAAGAAGACATCATCAATGTTCTCAGTTGTTAGCCTTTGAATTAACAATGACCACTGACATTGAGATCACGGACCTCCAGACATATCGCCAGTGCGACTTTGTCAATCTGCGACACGCCGTTATCTGTGATATAAAAGATATCTTCGTATATTCCCATGCGCTTGGCTAGTATAGGTCGGCGATGGGTAAAGACTGCGGATGCTTCAAAAGTATTGCCAGTCTATTTTTTTATGTTTTTTTTACACAAAAAAAGGATTGTTAATGTGGCTTGTAAGTTATGATAATCATAACATATAACAAACCAACACTAACAAACACAGGAATCCATATACTTTGTTGATTATAACTTAAGATGAAAAAAACTATTATTCGCGCACATCGGTCTCGTAATCGTCGAGCCCAGACAAAACCTGTTGTTCGTGATGATGTGTCAAGTGTGGAAGAGGTAAGCTCTAGCGATGAGATAGATGAGGAGCGTCCGACGAGACAAGTTTCGAAATCATATGCGGCTCAGCGTTTGCGCGATAAGCTTGATCCATTTGATCAATTCAAATGTTTCCCAGTTAATATCGATATTGTTAAGGAAGAAAATCATTTTGTAAAACGTATCATATCGATCAATCGCAAAGTAGATATCGTTGTTGCTGATGTTGATATGCTTCGTGGCATAACAACTGGCGTATGTAGCAATCTTACTATTATTGATGTTCATCGTGATAGTAAGTTTTATGAAATAATCGAAAGCTTAATAGATGATACACTATGCGTTTATACTCCAAATGGCGGAATGCATTTGTATTACCATTACAATGATCGTCTTAATAGTATATACGATACTCTAGACGGTGTATCGGTCTTAAACGATAATCGTTTTGTCTTTGCGGGAGGTGGCACATATCAAGTGAGAAATAAATTTGTTCCAGTAGCTATAATGCCTCAAGTTGTATTTGATCCATTGTATGAAGCTCAATGCGATCAGACTAAATTTCATAAGGGAGCAACTGAAGTATTTGCAGTTCTTGATGAAGACTGGTTTCTAGAATCATCTCATCTTAAGGATCTTATATTTGCTATGCGAAATGAAAGAGCCACGCCAAAAAAGTGTATGAATACAATTAAGCATGCCCTAGTTGAACGTTTTGGTTGGTACGATCGTTATAAGATTAAAGAAATGATTAATGAACCAATGACAGATAGACAGCGCCGTTACACACTTAAAAAGTTAATCAAGCATGTTCAGTCAGATATTGGCATTGAAGAGTATGAAAAACGTATGCGGCATTTTAAAGAATCTATTAGAAAAGATCCGTATCCGCTATTGCGTCATGAGCCAGATACTATAACGAAGTTACAAGATATCAAAGCTATATACCCAGACTTAACAGCAAAAAAGTTACTTAATATCAATGGTGCATTTACGAGCCGGCAGATTCATATGTGTCGTCTATGTAATGAGCGTCATCATAAAAACTGTTGCAATGATTCGACTGCTACGCATCGAGTAAAACGCACAATCATAGATAACATATCTATTATTAACTAAAAGAAATAATAGCTATTTTTTTATCTAAACATGCAACTACCCTCTGGTTGTTCTAGTGCCGCGCCACTTTTTTGGATTTCTTACACCCAAAATCAAAGATTTAAGTCTATATCTGTATTCAGATTACTAATAAGATTGTTTATATGCAATGGATCAAGGGTGTATCAAGCCTTCGAAATATACTCCCACATACATACCGTATGGTTTGCATCCAATAAGAGATACATATCAATCGGTGTTAATACATAAATCATATGTTCCAAAAGTTACATCTATGCACCCGACTTTACACCCAATGTTTCAAAAATCTCAAAGTGAAATCTATAGTGACTCTGATTTGAAAAAAAATCAAAAGTAAATTTATAAAGCAAAATCAGTTGAATTATTTAAATAAAAATAAAAGTTATTCAAAAGTTTTTAAAATGAAATAACATTATAATATGTATAACAATGGAAGCCATAGTGGATAAGAAAACAAAGCTCAACCAATGCGTGCAGCGTTGGCGCTCCGCTCATCCGGAACTTATGCGATCATACAAACCGTGCGAGGCCTGTGGTGGTCGTTATCAGTATAATAGTAGATGGAATCACGAGCGAACCAAAGGTCACTTATATGGTATTGAAATCAAAAAGCTTCAAGTACAATTGGC
>JACCDG010663135.1_pt1 | contig 15631 bp, 2 predicted proteins | sample 7442471 | NCBI WGS metagenome assembly JACCDG01 (sample SAMN15323444, study PRJNA562643) | freshwater metagenome | isolation source: river surface water | place: USA:Blue River Watershed | collected 2017-08-17
CTCCTGAGACAAACGATCCGACGTCTTGCGACATGTCGTAGATGATGCGGTTCGTACCGATTTGTTCTCCTCCTGTGAAGCTGAGGGTGTATGAATTGGAGCGTGCAGTAGCGCCTCCTGTGTCATCAATATCACCCCGGAGTGTGAGTGTTGTCGCGGCGTTGTTTGGCGCACCTGCTCGAATGTATGCATGCTTGAGAGAGGTGCCACCGTTTGAGATCACAGGGTTAATGATGTATGTAGAAGACGCGGTTGAGTTAGAGGTGAGGCTCTGTCCCACCATGTATTTGATTGTTTCAGTCTGTACGGGAGCGTCGGTCTCATACTTGTATGTGACCACAAGCTCACCTCCTGCGACTTGTATCGCGTTTGTGCTTGGGGTGAGCTTCAAGTACTGGAGTGTATTTCGTTGGAAGTTTGAGGAATCAACTGGTGGACGGTATGTCATGAATAGGTCAGAGGTGTCCCCCAAGACAGAGAGTGTGCGCACATTCGGAGACGTGGAACCAGTATTGATTTGTGCCGTGATATTACCGTTTGTCGCTGCGGCACTCACCTGTCCATAGATCTCGAAATACACATCCATAATACTCGCGTCTGCAATAGCGTCCGGAATATCTGCGGTGTATGAGAATGGTTGTGGCGTACCTGCAGCGAGTGAGGAGGTGCGTGATCCTTCGTCGTTTGTTGAAGTGGCATTCAGTGGAAAGCGGACGGTCTTAATTTCGGTGTGTGCGGTCGTGCTGTAGTCTGACTCGTACGTGATATAGAGCTTGGCGGTTTGATTACCTAGGGCTGCGGTACCTGTCGTTGATGCACGAAGGAGTGTCTCAATACCGGTCGTCCATTGTGTATCATTAAAGCCATCGAGGACAGCTGTTGCGTCAGCACGGACATACACGATGTTTTGTTCTCCTGAGTTTATGTAGTATGCGACAGTGGAAGGATTTCCAAGTGCAGGGAGTTCTTCGTACACAGGCGCACTACCACACGACGCAACTGATCCAGGACACGTCGAGAGACCCAGTGAGAGATTTCTGAGATCTCCTGCGTTTGAGGTAATCGCTCTAAATTCTACCCATGCGTCAACGATTCTGATATTGGATCCATGGATTTGGTAGTTGATACCTTGGGATGCGAGTGTGGGGGTTGTTGTACTCCAACCCATACCACTTCCCACACCAGCATCGGTGGCGTAGAGAATGGTAGTTGAGGAGGTTGTTGCGGTGAGTGTGTTACCGAATGAGTATTCGATGGTTTTGATTTGGCGGGGCGTAGAAGCTTCAACAGACATTGACTGTATAAAAAAGGAGAAGTACAAAACCATGAGTACAACAAGTACCTTGAGTGCACTCTCAAGAATTCTATACGTCCGCTGAAGAACTAAGTGAATCATGTAGAAATAATCAAAACAAAATTCCCTTCCTATCCCGTTACTGTGGCAGTACACACATACTTCATAATGAGATTATTGTACCAAGGAACACACGTATCTAATGCATAAAATACGTGGATAAATATGCGTTTTATGAATGGGCGACGTACAAGTGTACATTCATAAAAACATCGGAATGAGAGCATAAAGCACCCTACAAAAACAGAAGTCTCTAAGCAGAAAAACTCAATAACAGAGAAAGATTCATCAAAAAGACTCAAACTACTGAAAATTTTTTGATATCGGACAGACGAGATATTCTTATTTTATATAGTTATTTCAGTTTATAGATACCACGCTATTGTGCACCAAGTTTATAGAGTGCTTTGACTTCTTGAGATGATAGAATGCGATTATAAATACGAATATCATCAATACTACCTTTATATGTTTCCCAATAAGTATCAACAGACCTACCAATTCGTAGATTCTGAGATGACATAGTAAAGGTAGGTGATGTTGAGCTTGTAACTAGGCTACCATCAAAATATACCCTAAGAGCTCCTCCAGAAATATATGAGACTCCAACATAATGCCATTTAGAATCTGCCACGCTACCAATGTTTGTAGCAAATGACCCAGCCTTTGAAGTGACTGCTCTGAACTCCACCCATGCGTCAACAATTCTGATATTGGATCCATGAATTTGGTAGTTGATACCTTGGGACGCAAGCGTGGGAGTACTCGTACTCCAACCCATGCCGCTTCCTACGCCACTGTCAGTGGCATAGAGGATGGTGGTTGAGGAGGTGGTTGCGGTGAGTGTGTTACCGAATGAGTATTCGATGGTTTTGATTTGGCGGGCTGTAGATGCTTCCGCTAAAATCTCGTGAGTGAAAAATGAAAAGTATAGAACAGCAATCACAAAAAAACCTTTGAGGAGATACTCAACTGTTTTATACCTACACGAAAGAACAGAGCGAATCATTGTAGTAATACTCAAAACAATATTCGACTATATGCTCTTTTTGTAACAATACTCACATGCTTCATAACTAGATTATTGTACCAAGAAAGATACATATCTAATGCATAAAATACGTGGATAAATATATGTTTTATGAAACATATATGTACGCGCTCTCGATACAAAATGCCCTATACAGACAAGAATTCAGCTGAATGAATACAACTAAAATTAATCTCGAGAGAGACCCTTTTTTAAAAATATACAAACAAATCAAAGATGATGGGTGATGTTAGCACATATCGCTTAGACGAGATATTCAGTATTTATATAGATATTTCAGTTTATTTATACCTTTATTATTGTGCACCTAGTTTATAGAGGGTTTTTACTTCCTTTGCAGTAAGTTCCCTATTATAGAAGCGCACATCATCAATGATACCCGAGGTATTGTCCGAAGTACCATCATCCCCAATCATCCAGTCCTCAGTGCCTGTGATAGAGCTTGATAGATTGTCTACATGTATAGTAGGAGATTTAAAACTTCCATTTATATAGAGTGATACCCCTCCAGCTTCCCCACTACCATCGTACGTTGCAGTAATATGCGTCCATGCATTTGGTCGAGCACTATTTGTTGCTGTTGAAACAATCACTCCATCTGCCGTGTAGTTGTTCGCTAAGTAAAGTGCGAAGCTGTTCGCATTGCAAACTCCCGCAACCGCAGCTCTACACCATGAGAGGAAGGTGCCTGTTGCTGGCCCAGAACCAAACAATCGACCAAAAATAGTCTGCATCCCCCCAGGTGGAGTGACGTCATTGAGCTTAACCCAAGCACTAATGGTAATAGGCTGCGTATACTCAAAATCAATCCCATTATACGGAATATTAACCAAATCATTAGACCCGTCAAAACGAAGTCCTTGGCCGAGCTTCCCTACTATTTTCGAGCTTGACCCAGTCATGTTGGTGAGTGTACCAGTTCTCCCGTTTCCACTACTATCAAGAGCGGTTGTATTTGTCATATTCTTCCCATCAAATGTCCAGTGTCCAACGAGGCCACTGTTAATACCCGTACGATTTGAATTTTCGGGAGTAATGGTTGTCTTTGTACCTTTACCAATTTCATACAGCGCGTACATTTCCCTATTCGTAAGTTGGCGATTGTATATACGTACATCGTCAATCGTGCCCTGGAAGCCTCGCACATTCGTTGAATTGTTTCCAATAACGATACTCTGTGTGCTATCTGAAAGTTTAGATCCTGCACACGCTTGGCTTAACCAGTAAGACTGCTGTTCAATACCATTTATAAAAAGTCTAATACTGTCACTACTTGTAGCTCCATTCCATACTGCAGCAATATGTGTCCATTGATTAAGCTTTAAAGTTTGATTCGCTGACACCCTTCGAATACTCCCACCTGATGAGCACGCGATAATAAATTGAAATCGATAATTGGCTCCGTCATTGAGTTGAAACGACCAGCCTGTACTCGGGGTTGTGTTGTCAGTTTTATCGATAATTCTGCCTGCACTGTTACCTCCCATACCTGTAGGGTATATCCAAGTTGCTATAGAAAATTCAGACATATTGTTATACGTAGTTGATGTCGCAACCAAAATTCCTTGTGTACCCCCATTAAAAGTAAGCCCTTGCCCAATTTTTCCAACAGTCTTGGAGGAGGTATTGGACATATTTGTTAATATACCGCTGTTCCCGCTCCCACTACTATCTGTTGCAGTGGCGTTCGTCATATTCTTCCCGTCAAACGTCCAGTGGCCGATGAGGCCAGAATTCGGGCCAGTATTATTATTTCCAGTAGCTGTAGCTTTACCCGGTGTTACAACGGTAACTACCCCACCTCCTGCTTTATAGAGGGCTTGGATTTCAGAACTAGTGAGTGCACGATTATACATGCGAACTTCGTCGAGTAGTCCTGGGAAAAAATTAGGCGAGGCCGTTTCCATCCTGCCTATATAGGCATTATTGGCTTCACCTTGCTTAAGAATCCCACTAAATACTGTGGCTGAGCCACTTTGCACTCCGTCTATATATACTCTGATATTTGTCCCATCCCATGTTCCTGTTACGAGATGCCACTTTCCGTCATCAACACTGACCACGCTCTGAGCTTGGTTATTAGTACTATCAGAATCACGAAAAACAAGAAAAATTACTGTACCATTTGCTTCTTTTCTAAATTGCCACACCCGATTATTACTTGGCTCATCCTTGCTAAAAATACTTCCGATTGTCCCGCCACTAGTGACCTTCAGCCAAGCACTTACCGTTATAGTATTTGGATTAATACTTGCAGTGTTAGGGATACGCACTGTCTCATCAACACCATTGAATCTAAGAGCTTGACCTGCCTTACCAATAACAGCATTTTCTTGTTCTGACATACTTGTTAAGACACCATTATTCCCACTCCCACTCACATCAGTTGCTGTTGCGCTAGACAGGTGTTTCCCGTCGAAAGTCCAGTGTCCAACGAGGCCATTCGTCACTAGATTTGTATTTGTTGTACCAGCTGAAGTTGCTGCATATGTCGGGGTCATCCACAGAAAGAGCAAGCAGAGAAAAACAAGCATGCCGTACCATGACATATGTATACGAATGCTCGAGGACTGAAGCGGTATCAGTCCTACCAGTATCGTTTTAGTGGGAATATTTCTGAGTATTTTATTCATATGATTGTTGGTATGCATACTAGTCTATCTTTTATTATTCTGTTGCTACTGGGCTTTCACTTGTAACTTCTGGGGATGGCGCTTCTTCTACTCCTGTATCTGTCGGTGTCTCAACCGGTCCTTCTTCAATTATTTCTTCTGCAGGAACAGTTTCATTTGTTCCCTCCTCACCTCCCACATCGTTTGAACCTCCTTCATCCTCAAATACCGTATCGTCAACCACGTCGAGAGGAGTATCTACAGGGTCTGTTTCGTCACTACTTCCACCTACATTCCCGACATTCTGATTCCCTACACTTTCCACCATTTTGAGGAACGTTGCTTCGTCCACACACACATTTCCAACACAGAGTTCGTCAGTTCGGATACCAGCAACACGGAGTACGCCGTCAACGAAGTTCTGCGCCAAAGTTACGAGTCGATCCCAAAGCGTCTCTTCCCCATTACCGTTTAAGACTGATGAGGTTGCTTGGAGCATCGCGAGCATGTTCTTTTCTGGCGCAATTTGATAGTAATCAAGATCAACAAACATAAGTGCCTGTCCAATGAGAACCTCCTGTCCTTCAGGTGTTTCTTCGGTAACTGCATCCTCAGCTCTCAGTTCACGAAGTGCTGCTGCTCGCGTATCAATAGTAGTGGTTGCAGGGGTTGTTGCTATAACAATTTCTTTCACACATGGTGACTCACCCTGTTCATTTCCTGCTCCAAACGAGCATCCATCCTGTGTTCGGATATCGTTAGTTGCTTTGCTTTTTGCGACACGTTCATTCACCATGTCGTCACCAAATTGGTTGAGGAACCCCTCAGTGTACGCTGCATCACCGTTGTAGTCTTCAAGTGCAATACCAACGACAACATCACTCTCGGTCGCCTTCATACCAATTCCAGAAATTGATGAAAGTGCAATACGATCACCCTTCAGGATCGGACCATTTTCTGTTGAAAGTCGTACTGGCACACGTCCCTTGAGTGCTATCGGGAACCCCTTTTCACCAGACCTGAGCGAGGTGTCATCATACCCGAGTGTCATACCTGGCTTTGTGGAAACAACTCCCACAATACGATCCTTGTTACCTTGGTCAGCACGCCCCACTGAGAGTCCGCCCTGTATCATCACAATGTCTCCCGGCATAAGATTCTCACTTGAGAAATACATTTCAGCAAGGTCTGAGTTACCAAGCGCTGAGGTAACAGAACGAATCTCTCCAGTCGTTGTTGAAATACAAGAACCATCGTTATCGACACAAATACCTCCTCGAGGAATCATCAGTCCTGCGTGCACCGTACCGTCTCCAATCGTCGTTGAACCGTTTGCACTTATGACAAACTTTGAAGTACCTGCAACCTGAAGATCGAGGAATTTAGCAGTGGTAGTTGCAGCAAATGACCCACTTGTGTTTCCGAAGTTCATGAGAAGACCAGTACCCGTGAATGCGCTTGTATCATGGAAAAGATTCACCAAACTTGAAGTTGTGATTGATCCAGAGTATGCGCGGAATGCATTTCCTTGAGTCGTACCACGACTTTCAGCAAAGACTCCGGCCGGCACAAACGTGTCTCCCGCATCTCCTTCTGTCGTACCACGAAGTCCGAACGTACGACCGAATGCAGAAATACCCGTATTTTCACCACGTGTGGTGGTACCTCTATGTGCCTGTACTTCAAGACCGCGAACTGTATTTCCAAGCTGACTATTATCCTCAATACGGATGATCTTACCGACGAGCGTACTTGTCGCTGTTGGCGCGTTTACAATGTACGCATTATCACCGTAGTAGATTGCACTTTGTGTGTTGTTTACAAAGTTAAGATATTCCTTAATACCGGCCACCTGCGCTCCCATAAGACCAGTCTTATTGATGGTAAGGGTACCCTCTGGGGTTGTGGAACCAATACCCACCTTTCCATACGCATCTATATAGAATGCAGTTGATGTAGCAACTCCATTTGTTGAGGAAGCGACTGAGAAAAGTGGCGAAAGTCCACCTGACGTATTATGTACTGAGAGTTTAGCACTTGGTGAAGTAGTACCAATACCGACGCTACCTCCGAAATAGTTTTTATCCTCACCAGTAGTATAAATACCCCAGTCGGTCTCTCCTCCAGAAGGGTTTCCGTAAAATGCGTAGTTGTTGGTGGCATTTGAAAATGCATCTGCAGTTGAAGTTGGTGAAGATTTGACTCCGTAAAGATTGTAGCCTGGTGTACTAAATTCGTAGGTACCCGACACATCCAGAATTGTAACGTTCTGTGAAGACCCAATCATCTGCCCATAAATTCTTGCTACAGAAGGTCCGCTAAAGTTGTTGCCAGAAACACTAAACACACCAAGAGTAGGGGTTGTGGTACCAATACCTAACCTACCACCAATATACGCATTGAGCGTTGTCGTACTATTTCCCGCAATCGTAAGCCCTGTCGCGCCCGTACCACCACCAATAGTAGACGACGCGAAGATACCTATTCCAACGGTCGTAGATGGTGAAAGACGTGAACCATTGAAGAGCCAGTTGCTTTGACCATCTGCTACTCCTCCACTGAAACCAAGTGATGACGTAGCTACCCACTGTACGCCGCTTCCTGTGGTTTGGAGTACCATGCCGTTCGTGCCTGGGTTGTATGAACGATCATAAAGTGCGCCCGTAAGGTGCATTGAGCCGGCTACTGAGAGCTTCTGTGCTGGTGTTGAGGTACCGATACCGACATTGCCGGTGGTTGAGCCGAGAAGGATTTTACCGTTACTAGAGAAACCTGTGCCAGCATCTATAACCACATTACCTCCAGCACTTGAAAGACCAATACTTGCTCCTCCTGACAATATTAAATGTCCACCTGATGTACCTGATGAACCGGACCCACCACTGATAGTAGTCGTCCCTCCATTATAACCCCCACTAGCGACGTTCCCTCCCTTTATCACAACCTCACCACCGTAATAATCACCGCCTCCAGCCAACAAACTAATACCACCTCCTCCATATACTGGACTACCTGCATATCCCCCCACCACATCGAGTACCTTACCTGGTGATCCAGATAACAAATAATCTACACCTTTAACTGCCAAGCTAGCATTTGGAGTAGAAGTTCCAATCCCCACATTTCCATTTTCAAGAATATTGAAGAGAGTTGCACCTGTTGAAGATGCAATACTTACCAGATTACTTCCTGTGGTACCACGGACAGTAAGTGATGAACTTGAGGTTCTGGTCCCAATCTTCACGTCCCCTCCAAAGTACGCATTCCCTGTTGTGGTCGCACCACCAAAGATGGTGAGTCCTCCCGCACCAGTACCATCACCAATAGTAGAAGACGCAAAGATACCGATACCAACGGTGGTACTTGGTGAGAGACGTGAACCATTGAAGAGCCAGTTGCTTTGACCGTCTGCCACTCCTCCACTGATACCAAGTGTTGAGGTGGCTACCCATGTCACTCCGGTGCCCGTTGTCTGAAGCACCATACCGTTTGTACCGGGGTTGTATGTGCGGTCAAATATTGCGCCCGTGAGGTGCATTGAGCCAGCGACAGAGAGTTTCTGAGATGGTGTTGAGGTACCGATACCGACGTTGCCGGTGGTTGAGCCGAGGAGGATTCTGCCGTTTGTAGGAGCTGCGCCTGCGTCAATAACCACATTGCCTCCAAAATCACCTCCTGCACCAGCGTCGATATTTACGGATCCGCCCGCTGCAAAAGAAGAAGCATTACCCGCAAAGAGGTTGAGATGTCCTCCACTTGCACCAGCCTGAGATCCGGCTCCTGAACCAATATTGATAGTCCCTCCGGAATCACCCGTCCCAGCATACAGGTTAATTCCTCCACCATTATTTGCAGAAGTTCCTCCTTGGACTAACATTGCCAAAGGAGCGCTCTGGGAAATGGAGCCTGCATTTCGACCTAGCACTGCAAATATTGCTCCCGGTGAAGTGGTTCCTACCCCTACTCGTCCATCATGATTCACACGGAAGAGTGATGACGTTGCATAAGAGGAAGAGGTTGTTGTTGCAATATCAAAGAGTGCAGTCGTGCTGCCGTAGTTATTTTGTATTGAAAGCTTTGCAAATGGGGTTGAAGTACCGGTGACGATATCAACGGATGACGCTCCGGTGCCGCCGAGTACCATGGTATTTGAGCGCGTGAGGAGCGCACCAGCACCAAGAGCGGTACTTGAGGAGATACCACCGTTCAAGGTATTGGTGAAAGCTCCGAGGTAACTAGTTGAGAGGCCAGTTGTATGGTTGTATCCTGCGAATGCTCCAAGACCGATATTGTTGGAGCCAGAGCTATTAAACCCTAAAGCGTAAGCGCCGAATGCGTTATTGTTAAACCCTGATGAATTCCGTATTAATGAATAGCTACCAAATGCGTTGTTGAAAGACCCCGAGTTTGTTGTAGAGAAAGCAATACCACCTATTGCAGAATAGCCAAAAGCATTATTATCTGAACCCATATTTGACTGTGCACCGAAGGCATCCCCAGCGAATGATGATACTCCCAAAGCATTGTTCCTAGAACCCGTTGAATTTAGATATCCACTCGAACTACCAATTAACACATTGGAAGATCCTGTGGTATTAAAATACCCAGCTTGAGATCCAGCGAAGTAGTTACTTGAACCTGAAGTGTTTGAATAACCAGCCTGAAATCCTGCTGCGAAGTTGCCTGTTCCAGTCATTCGATCTGTTGAAGATCCGAAGAGTGCTTGATAGCCCAAGGCGATATTACGGAGCGCAGAAGAAGTTGTTGAAGCGTAATTTAATGCCTGATTACCAATCGCAATTGAATAGGAATTAACCATTTGTGTATTCGTCGCTCCCCCGTTCATAAAGATGTTAGCGTCGACACTATTGCCAAAGTTAAGTGCACCTCGCGCATCAAGTGTGAGAAGATTTGAACCAGTTGATGATGCGAATGCAAAAAGGTTCCGTGTTGTTGTGCCTGAAATCGAGAGTGTCGCAGAAGGAGTTGTTGTGCCGCCTATACCAACATTACCGCCCGTGGACGCAATCAAAACTCTCTGGAGAGAACCTGAACCTGAATTGAGAGTTAGTATACCCGCAGCCCCTCCAGTCCCCGCGTCTCCTGACGTGATAGTAACATTTCCTCCAGGACCTGAATTTGCAGAACTACCACTTCCTCCTGTGATTACAACGACACCTCCAGCATTTGTTACAAAACCGGACACATTACCCCCCTTAATGAGAACCCCACCACCTTCTGGTGTAGAGCCACCCCCATTATTGGTTCCTCCACCGTCTACGACAAAAGTATATGGTAACAAGGCATTGACTGTATTACCTTCAAAAGAGAACTTCGCACTTGGTGTTGATGTCCCAACCCCCACATTTCCATTTTCAAGAATTGTAAAAAGAGTTGCACCTGTTGAGGATGAAATATTTATAAGATTACTTCCCGTGGTACCACGGATAGCGAGAGTTGTGTTTTGAGTTGTGGTACCAATACCTAAACTACCACCAATATACGCATTAAGCGTCGTCGTACTATTCCCTGCAATGGTAAGCCCTCCTGCTCCAGTACCATCACCAATAGTTGAAGACGCGAAGATACCAACACCAACCGTGGTAGATGGTGAAAGGCGCGAACCATTAAAGAGCCAGTTCGATGAACCGTCCGCTGTTCCACCACTGATACCGAGTGTTGAAGTAGCTACCCACTGTACGCCAGAGCCAGTAGTCTGAAGCACCATGCCGTTTGTGCCTGGGTTGTATGTACGGTCGTAGAGTGCGCCGGTGAGGTGCATTGAGCCGGCGACAGAAAGCTTCTGTGCTGGGGTGGTGGTGCCGATGCCGACGTTGCCACTAGCCAGAACTTCAAAAAATGATGTGCTTGTTGATGAAACAATTGAGAGAAGTTTATTAGTCGAGGTTCCTTGGATACTCAATATAGAAGTTGGCGTAGAAGTACCAATACCAACACGTGGATTTGTAATACTGGTCTGACCATTAGCTTCCCCATAGATAGTGAGTATCGATGTATCGCCAATTTGCGCTGAGTAACTTTGTACCGTTCCTGTAGCTGACACAGTAGTGACTGGAAGGTTGATCCATGAAATCATACCCGCATCAGAATCAAAGGCGAGATTACCTAATTCAAGTGATGAGACAGACGTAACGGTAGTCGATGCATTATAGAAGAGATTACCACTACCAATATTTACATTCCCTGCAAACGTTGACGTTGCAGTGGTTGATGCTGCGGTAAAGAATGTCGCTGCAGATTCCCCTTCGACTGCAAATCGTGCTGTTGCAGTAGTCGTGCCGACACCTACATTCCCGTTTGGAGTAATCGTGAACCGTTCATTTCCCGTACCTGAAGGTCCGTCAAAGATTGCAAATCTATCCACTGATGAACCGCGCCCTGCAATAGACCATGTTGAGGTACCCACATTAAGGAACTCAGTCCATACATTTGCCCAACGAGCTGTAGAGGCACCAAGTGAGAATGGCGAGATATTAGAAGCATATGGGCCCATAGGAAGGAGGTCACTAAATGTTGATGTTCCTGCAACGGTGAGTAGATTTGATGGTGTTGTCGTACCGATACCGAGCATATTGAGCACATATGCATTCGTTGCGGTAAATCCAGTTGTTGACGCAACAGTTGCTGAAGCAAAGTTGAAATAGCTGTTGCCAGAGACCGTAAGTGCCGTTCCTGACGCGAAGCCGAGCACTGAGTTACCAGTGAGCGTGAGGTTTGTCGCGCTCAATCCAGTGGATGATGCATACCCGAGGTACGCATTCGTCGCAGTAAGTCCCGTCGTACTTGCGTATGAGATTGAAGCAGTAGTTGCACTGAGTACGGTTGCAAAGAGGTTTGATGAGGTAGCAGAGCCGAGTACCGTATTGCCTGAAACGGTAAGCGCGGTACTTGACGCAAAGCCAAGGGTTGAAGTACCCGTGACATTGAGGCCACTCATCGTGACGCCACCTGTGAAGATTGGTGAGGCACTAAAGACAGCGAAGCCAGTTCCCGTTTCGTCACTGAGGAGTGCTGCGAGTTCGCTTGAATTTGTGAATGTGACGCCGCTACTAAACCCAAGTGATGACGTAGCGACCCATGTGACTCCGGTACCAGTGGTTTGAAGTACCATGCCATTGGTGCCTGGGTTGTATGTGCGGTCGTAGAAGGCTCCCGTGAGGTGCATACTTCCGGCGACTGAAAGTGCTTGTGCGGGAGTGGTGGTGCCGATGCCGAGGAATCCATCTCCAGTAATACGTAAACGTTCAGTAATATCCCCTCCACCAGTACGAGTAGAAAATGTAATAGCTGATGCTTCACCACCATTAGTTGCATCTGTGAGAAGAGAGGCAATACGTGAAGTGGTAGCGGTATTGCCTGAAGCATTTTGTGCATTAAAAAGGATGCCAGTACCAATGCCTGCGGCCGCAGTACCTCGAGAACCACGACTGAGAGAAAGAACGTCCAAGATACTGTTGGTAGAACTGTCGTTTAAGGTTCCTCGGAGTGCTGATACACCATACAGTGAGGTACTAGCCGTGACGTTGAAGGCACCTGCCCCGGCGGAGAAGAGACCACCTGCACCAATGTTGACACCACCAGCTATACTCAGTTGCCCTTGAGCAGTGATGTCATTACGGACGGTGAGGTTTCCTGCTTCGAGTGAGTGGACGATGGCAGAGGTGGTCTCGAGGCCGCCTATGTCGTAGATGCGAAGTGTCTTTAAAGTATAGTCAATAATGTATGCGTAGCGGCCGAGGACAGAAATATCGTTCGGATCTGAACCTGCGTCAAGAGAAGAGACAACTACGGGTTGTGCAGGATTTGAAATATCAATAACAATAAGTTCGTCACCAGTACCAGCATTAAGCACATACGCATACCGTCCGGAGACTGACATTCTTTCGAGATCATTGCCTAGTAGAGTTGAAGTTGAAACATGTACTGGTAACGCAGGGTTAGAAACATCCACAATAGCAAGAGTACCCGAAATTCCGTCGTCATTTAATATATATGCATAACGGCCAGAAACTACGATATCTGCTGGTGCCGAAGCGCTTTGAGTACCTACAACTACTGGATTCGCTGGATTTGAAACATCGATAATAGAAACTGAGTTACCGGTAGCATTTGCCACATATGCATACTGACCAGAGACATGAATTGCCCACGGTCCAGCATCAGTAGCAACGGTAGAGACTGCTTGGGGTTTTGCAGGGTTAGACACATCAATGATTGACATCGAATCTGAACTATAATTTGCAACATATGCGTAGCGACCAGAGACATAAATATCATGAGCACCTGATCCGGCAGTAGTACTCGTACCTGTTATAGCTGGTAGTGATGGGTTAGAAATATCAATAATTGATAGAGCGCTGCCAACCGCCTTGTATGCGTACTTTCCGGACACGAAGAAATCATCTACACCTGGTATGGTAGTCGTACTGATCACTACCGGAGAACTAGAGTTAGACACATCAACAACCTGGAGTACTCCTCCATAACTAAATATATATGCATACTTACCTGACACCTCTACCGAATACGGATTACTACTACCACTCACCGCTACACTCCCTACCAAATTTGGCTTCACACTCCCGGTCGCCGTATTCTGAATATTTCCCAACACCGACAGTGCAAGTGGACTCCCATTCACGCCTGCAATAGTGGTGGTACCTGAAAGCACATTACCGAGTATTGCACTGTCTGTCGTCGTCCCTACGAGGAGACGCCCACTACTTGTGAGTGTGAAAAGAGAAGATCCTGAAGAAGAAGCAATAATAAATGGATTAGTGGTACCTGTACCTCTTAGTGCGAATGTTGCATTCGGTGTTGTAGTACCAATACCTAGCGCATTTTGTATATACGCATTCGTCGCGGTAAGCCCGGTCGTACTTGCGTATGAGGTTGATGCGGTTCCGGCACGGAATACAGTTGCAAAGAGGTTTGATGAGGTAGCGGAGCCGAGTACCGTATTGCCTGAAACGGTAAGCGCGGTACTTGATGCATATCCAAGGGTTGAAGTACCCGTGACATTAAGTCCACTCATCGTGACGCCACCTGTGAAGATTGGTGACGCACTGAAGACTGCGAAGCCAGTTCCAGTCTCGTCACTAAGGAGCGCAGCGAGTTCGCTTGAGTTCGTAAATGTAGATCCAAACCCAAGTGATGACGTAGCTACCCATGTGACTCCGGTACCAGTCGTTTGGAGTACCATGCCGTTTGTGCCTGGGTTGTATGTACGGTCATAGATTGCGCCGGTGAGGTGCATTGAGCCAGCGACTGAGAGTGCTTGTGCTGGGGTGGTGGTGCCGATACCAAGCCGACCACTACCATCAAATCGTGCACTTTCTGTAGCACCGCTGTCACGTACAAACACAAGCGGTTGATTCGAAATACGTGGTCCTAAGAAAAACGCATTCGCCATCGTACCCGCAGAAGAGTTGCCGTACTGGAATGATGCTGCAAGGGTTCCAGCTGCATCGTACATATTTTGACCAACATAGGCTCCACTTGAGGTTGACCTGATTCTCATAGTAGCGTCAGCCGAGGTGAGAATATCTAAAATTGCTCCAGGACTGACTGTTCCTATCCCCACATTCCCAGCCACAAATACATTCGTTCCAAAGTATGCATTTCCTGTTGTGGTGGATCTGCTAAATGTTACATTCGACGCAGTAAGCCCAGTCGTACTTGCATATGAAGAAGAAGCGAAGTTGAAGTAGCTGGTGCCTGAAACAGTGAGCGCGGTACTTGAGGCAAAGGTAATCGTACTTGAAGCTGCAGTGATGTTGTTTTGGAAATATGCATCCCCACCACCTACTGTGAAGATACGAGATGGTGTTGAGGTGCTAAGACCGAGGCGACCTGATGACGTGAGTGTGAGGAGTGAGGTGCCGGTGGTTGAAGCGATGTTAAGTATGTTACTTGCGAACACACTCGTTGTTGCAGTTGTCGTACCGATATTAAACGCACCACCCAAAACTGACATACCACCTTGGTAGATGTTGTTTGTTGCGAGGACGGAGTAGTCTGCTTTGCCGGAGGTCATGACGTCGGCGCCGGAGCCGTCAGAGCCGACAGCAACGAAGGTGCCGTTGCCGTAGATTACTTCTTGCCATGTTTTTACAAAAGAAGCTGTTCGACTCTTCCAAGTAACCCCGTCTGGTGAGGTCATGACCTCACCAAGTACACCTACCGCAACAAAGAGACCATTGCCATAAGTGATGGATCTCCAGTTACCTCCGATAGCTCCACTCTGCACAGTCCAGGTAATACCGTCTACTGACGTCATAGCAACACCAGCATCTAGTGTTATCTTTGTACTTACACCAACAAAAACGCCATTGCCGTAGGTGACAGAGTACCAATTATTATTAGATGGGGCAGTACGTGATGTCCACGTAATACCATCAGGTGAGGTCATGACTCCTGCAGCGCCAACACAAGTAGGTACAACAGAGGCACATCCAGTCGCGACAAAAAGATTGTTGCCATACGTCACAGAATACCAAGAGGTATCTGCGGCGCTAGTACGGCTAGTCCACGTAATACCATCGGGTGAAGTCATAACGCGATTACCGGAGCCAGAACTTGCCACCGCAACAA
>JACCDG010665905.1_pt1 | contig 15631 bp, 25 predicted proteins | sample 7442471 | NCBI WGS metagenome assembly JACCDG01 (sample SAMN15323444, study PRJNA562643) | freshwater metagenome | isolation source: river surface water | place: USA:Blue River Watershed | collected 2017-08-17
CCGGGCTTTTTGATTTCTTCTTTGCTATACTTTCTCTATGTTAAAACCTTCGAAAGAATTTCTCGTCACGGTCAGTATTTTGGTCGTTGCTATACTTGCGTCTCAGTTATTTTTTTCTCCACGAAGTCCGTTTTCACAATGGGCAAAAGTTGGCGGCGGAGAAGCAACACTCTTTTCTGATTGTAGCAGTGATGGTGTAAGTCTCATTCAAAACAGTGGTTTTGAAAATCTCGTTCCCGGTTTTACGCTTCCTGTTGCCGTCTCGGATGGGGAAGTGTGTCACTGGTATGGTGGTGTGTTTCCCGGGTATTCAGCATCGTTTGGAAACCCTGGTGCGTTTGCTCGGATGAATTACGTACGTCATGGGTATCACCCCGATTGGGAAAACTTTTTGAATGTGTGGAACTCGTCTTCTTCCGACGGTATCATGCAGGTTCTTGAGTCACCACTTCCTGCTGGAGACTACACGCTTTCGTTTGACCGAAAACTCATTACTGGTATTAGTGGTTCTATGATTATGGGCCTTAGTTCTGATCCACTTTCAGGTGACGTGGGCACCGTAGCAGGCTGTGACTATTTTGACACTGGCTCACTGATGACAACGACCGCACAAAATGCACATGCGTCTGATATGGAACATTGTCTCATCGATCAGTTTGATACCCTTATTTTTTCATCCTCTGTGAATGATATTACGTCTACACAATGGGAGACAGTCACATTTCCATTTACTATTACGCCAGATGAGGCTGCGAATGATTTGAAATACTTGTACCTTTTCCCTTGGGGAAATGACCCAGAATATTACGTTCCGGTAGGAGAAGGTGACAAGCCGTACTTTGAGCTTGGTATCGACAACGTACAGATATCATCAGAAACACAGACAGCCTGCGCCGCTTCGTCTCTCACGCTCTCTGACACCGCACCAAGTCCTACCTTCAAGAACCAATCAGGGAACCTTGTCGCCATCTCCGCAGGTTCATCACTTCCTCTTTCAGGTGTCGATTCTCCACTCGTCACTCCTTCAGCATTCGGCAGCCAATACAATTACGATAGCCCAGCAGTACTCGTCCAGCGCATCGGCAACAACAAGATCGCGATCACTCCTGCTAATCCAGAAACCGAGTATACGATCAACGACATTCAGTCGATGTTCAATTTTGAAAACGTTACCATCACTGACTTTCAAGCAATCTCGGAAAGCAACCTCGGTGACGTGTTTGGATCTCTTTCAAAGAGAAATGTGTTCTCACGATTGTTCACCACTGCACACGCAAACATTGAACTCACTACGTTTGTGGTGACGTTCGACTGTGAGGATGGTGCAAGTGGGGAATACACTGGCCCACTTTTTGACAGTGGAAAGTCAGAGCTCAACATCAGTGTTCAAAAGACGCTTCACGACAACACACTAAGTATTCTTGATCGGAACATTACCTACAAAGTCCGCGTGACCAACGAAGGTCCTGGTACAGCAACGAACATACTCGTGAGCGACCTGCTCCCGTTTGGTCTCACGTATATGAGCCATACAACTCAGCTCGCGAATGAAACTTACAACCCTACGACAGGCGCATACTCGATCCCATTCCTCTCTCAAAACCAATCGCGCGATCTGTTCATCACAGCGAAGGTGCCAATATCCGCGTGTGGCACCAAGATCAACACCGCCACTCTTGTGTCTCTTGATGGATTTGATTCAAACGAAAACGACAACGCTGGCTCGGTGACCTTCTCGCTTCCAAACTGCACAACGAAAGTGCCGGGCAAAATTATTAACGCGGTGAAATAACGCCTTCGTAAGACGAGTTTTTGACCACACTTGCGCTTTAAATGTAAGTGTGCTATAGTGTTTTTGAATCGTTTCAAGGAAAATGTAATTAACCCTTAAAAATTTATTGTTCTTTTTTATGAAAAAAGTTTTTGCTTCGATAGCCATTCAGGCTATTTTTTCGTGTTTCCACACACCCGTGGCAGCACAAAAAGTCACTGTCGGTGAAATCGTCTGTATAACCGAGGTTAAAGACTCGGTGCAGGCAGTTGAGTTTGCTGCGCAAAAAGTGGAGCTCACAAAACATCACCGGGAAGTTCTGTCGCCAGTTGTCTGTTATCCATATGCAAGTGCGTACCTTAAGTATGAGGTGATGGATAAAAACGTGTACAGGGCAATCCCTGCGCGCGAAGAAGAAATTGAGTCTAGTAACCAATAGACTCCTTAACCAAAAAGGACTCATATTGAGTCTTTCATTAACCAAAAACAAAGGCCGCCTCGTTCACATGAGGCGGTTTTTTTATTTCCCCAACTTCACTTCCTGTAATTTGATTCCCGGGAACCAGAGCTTTGCGAGGTGTTCAAAGTGTTTTGTTTTTTCAGTCACGAAAAATGTACGGCGTTTTTTCTTGTCGAGAAAGTCGGCTATTTCCACGTGGCGATGTAAGTAGTCGCGAAGTTTTTTGTATATAAATTCATCCTGTGAAACCACTTTCACGTTTTTACCCACGATCGTTTTGATTGTATTTTTCACGATAGGGTAGTGCGTGCATCCAAGAATGAGCGTATCTATTTTTTTCTTACACAGAGGCGCGAGGTACTTTTCAAGAAACGGGCGGATCAGGTGCTTCTCACCATTTTCAATGATAGGTACGAGCGTCGGTGCTGCTTCTTGAAAGACCTGCACTTTTTTATTCACCTTTTTTATTTCTTGCGGATACGAGCCAGAAGCTACGGTAGCGTTGGTCGCTATTACTCCAACTTTTTTTGCACCGAGAGTTTCCTCTATCGTGGGAACGATAACACCCAGCACTTTTCTGTCGGGGTAGTGCTGTGTGAGGTATTCTTGTTGGATCTTCCGGAGTGCTTCGGTGGAAGCAGTGTTGCAGGCTACGATCACGATAGAGCAGTCTTGCTCAAAAAGAAATTCAACACCCGCACGAAGAAGGGTATAGATACGCGCGGGGCTTTTGTCGCCATACGGGAGGTTTTTCGTGTCGCCGAGGTAGACATACGAATAGCCGGGAAGGTGCTTGATGATCGAACGCGCCGTATACAGCCCGCCGAGCCCCGAATCAAATATGCCGATTTTCATGAGGTAACTATAACAAAGCCAAACGTTTATTCAATATGGTATAGACGGGTTGCCTTTTATTTACAAGTGTAGTATTCTGTTTTATAATAAAAAACCTTTACATATGAAAATGGATTTAATGAATATGAAGTCTTTCCATAAGGTAAATGACCATACCGCCTGTACTTCCGAGTATATTAACTGGTGGTATCATAAGATGCGAAAGTGTCGCACGATTAAAGAGGCGAATTTCTGGAAGTTGTTTATGACTTGTGGTCGTTCGTATTCTCACTATTCCCAGTTGTGTCCCACGAAAGATCATGAAGGGTTGGTAAAGATCGTCAATACTACAGGAAAAGGTTTGTGCCACCAGTTAGCGCACAATTTTCTTGATCACCTCAATCAAAATTCAGAACACTCTGATTCTGTTCAAAAAAGTTGGCGAATCGTGTGGGGATATATAGATGCAATGAAGGGTGGTGAATACGGTAATACGTACTCGCATTCTTTTCTTGTTACAAAAACATCTAAAGGTGATGATCTTCTTGTTGATCCTTTGCACATAGCATCCGTGTACGACAAAACAGGGGATTATATGGTTGGTCATTATGGTATCGAGCTCCCGTTTTTTTGGGTGGACTCTGTAAGTAGTACTTTGGCACATACTGGTTGGGCGTATACCCCACACTCTCGATATATCAAGGATCGCGTACTTCCTTCAGAGCGTAAGACTGACGCACTTATTGAACTCATTTTAAGTAACCGATTGTGATATTTTATTAAAAACTCATACCGCTCAACGGTATGAGTTTTTTTATATAAACATGAGATAGCGCCAGCAAACGTATAGGTTTATGTAAAAGGGAACGGCTGTACAAAAGGAAGGGTGCGTGGTAGGGTTGGCTTAAATTCATAAAAATTAAATACATAGATCACATGAAAAGAAAGTCATTTCCTGAAAAAGTTGCTTTTTGGAACCAGAAAGGCAATTTCCTTATTGTCGGACTCGACATAGAACTAAAACACATTCCTCAGGCGTTCAGGGATACACATGCTGGCCTAACGGATACCCAGCTTCTCCTTGAGTTTACTCGGTATGTTACGGAGATTACATCTCCGTATTGTGCGGGTTGGAAGCCAAACTTGAAGTTCTATGAGGCTGCATCTGGCCGTGCGCGGCTCGAGGATATTTTGGAGGATGTGAGTAGTTTTTATCCCAATCACATTCTTATTGGAGATAATAAGGATAATGATATTGGCAACACTATTCAACAATCCGTTGCATACAATACAAAGCTCCAATTGGATGCTTTCACTGCCAACCCTCTTATGGGGTATCGAGACAGTATGGATAGGATGCTCTCCAATGCTGAGGTAGGGGTGTTTGCCTTATGCCTTACTTCAAATGAAGGTAAAGAGGATATTTTAAAATTCAATGACCTGTATCTTCACATCGCTGGCTTTTCTAAAAACAAGGAGTCTTGGAACTCAAAAGATAATTATCATCTTGTTGTGGGTGCTACCAACACCCCGGAAGAGATTAAGGCTATCAGAGAAGCAGCTGGTGATGAATCCATTTTCCTTATGCCCGGCTTTGGTGCTCAGGGTGGAGATGTGAAAAAAGCGATTGCCGCTGCTCGTAACTCTAAGGGCGGAGGATTTTTGGGAGTTGTTGCTCGACATATCATTGCACCCGATCCTCATGGAGGGGAAAGTTATGAAGATGCTGTGAAAAGATCAGCAACAGAATATCGGGATGCGTTTGCAGAGGCTGCTCAGGTAGCCTCCTAGTAAATCTACCTAAAGTAATAAAAAAAGCGGAATGCATTCATTCCGCTTTTTATTTTTAGATATTTTGTAGGCTTATACCACTTTTCTTTTTTCACTCCACTCTTCTGGGCAGTGGTACCATGTGTCCAGCTCCAGAGCTTGTTCTTCAGTAATCACCTCCTGTTCGAGGGCTACAGGACGTATATCGTGCCAGTTTGCCATCAGATGTAGTGGAATATTGTGTTCCTGGAAGGCTGCGATTGTTTCGGGGAACAGGTAACTATAGCAGGCCAGAACACCCATAACATGTGCACCCAGTTTGTTGAGAGTCAGTGCATCTTCAAATGAACTTTTCCCTGTGGATACCAGGTCTTCCGTTATGAGGATGTTGCCATTCAGTTCGGTCACTTCAGTTACTTCGACAATGTACTCATAGACAGCGACGACATTTTTTTTATTTTTAATATCTTTGTTCGGTTGGATGATGACATTTCCATTCTGGTCCTGGATTGTTGTCAGCATCAGAATAAATGGCGTGTCTTCAGTTACATTGCCTTCTATCAGGTTTTTCAACCCGTGTCTTTTTTGCGCTTCCCGTTCGTAGGCGAAAGGGAGGTCGTCTTCGTAAGCTTTAATGATACCTATCGGTATTCCAGCGGCTCCATTTACAAGAATGGTTGTGCCGTCTGATACATCTGTTGTGTCAGGGAGGTTGTCGGAGTATTGGTCGAGGTCATTAATTTTATACACTTTCCCGTTAAGGCTCATGTAGAAATCTGTGATGTTCCGGTATGCAAGCAACGCTCCCCATGGGATTCCTGCGGTAGAAGTTCCAAAGATCCCATCGATGACATCGTTTTTGTTAATGTGTTCCGTATAGAGGTCATCAAGGCCACTCACCAGTTTTGTGAGCGACTCAGGAAATCCAAAAAACTTACGATTGTCCAGATACACTGGCGCCAAACGTTTGGATGCCCAGGTTACCGGCTTTTCAAAGTGTAAACTTAAGGCTTCGATAAAAAGTGCCTCATGTACCCATGTTGAGGCGAAGGGTGTGGTTGTTTTGTTCATGTTGTTAAAGAAGTAATAAAGAGTTAGAAAAATAAATGATTTCTGTATTTTTAACAGAAAAGGGGGTATTTGACAATAGCCCCATTTCTGATACTATGTTGCTACGGCTCACGGAGAGCTTTTTTCATTGTAAAAAGGCCCCGAGGCTCATTAGTTAACTTGGCGGAGAAACCATTACCTCTTCGCTTAACAACAATAACCGAAAGAAATACATGACACGATCACTGAAGAAAGGACCGTACGTAGACGGCCGCCTCCTCGAGAAGATCGCCGGCAAAGAACCTTTGAAGACGCCGATGATCAAGACCTGGAAGCGCGCATCACAAATAGCCCCAGAAATGGTAGGCTTCACTTTTGGCGTGCACAATGGAAAGACGCACGTTGAAGTGCTTGTTACAGAAGACATGGTCGGACACCGTTTGGGCGAATTCTCACCGACACGTAAGTTCGTTCGCCACGGAGGTAAGATGCAAAAAGACCTTGAGCAAAAGAAGAAAGAATCTGAAATTGCCGCAGCTCAGGCCGCAAAAGCATCAGCCGACGCTAAGAAAAAATAGTTAAACCATGAAAGCATCACTCCAAAACTATCGTCAATCACCTCGCAAGGTTCGCCTCGTAGGGAATCTCATTAAAGGCAAAGCTGTTGCTGACGCCGAGCTCGAGCTCAAAGCGCTTCCAAAGCGTGCTGCTCTTCCTATCATGAAGCTCCTTCAGTCTGCTATCGCCAACGCTGTCGCTCAAAGCGGCGCTGACAAAGACGCGCTCGTGGTTCTTACCGTGCGTGTCGACAAAGGCATCGTCATGAAGCGATTCATGCCACGTGCGTTTGGTCGCGCATCACGTATCAACAAGCGCACATCGCATGTTGTTATTGAACTTCGCGAGAAGAATGCTGATTCAAAGAAAGCTCCAAAAGCTGAAAAGAAAGAAGCACCAAAGACAGAAAAGAAACCAGCTGCAAAGAAGTCGACAGCTGCGAAGAAGAAAGTAGCAGCTAAGAAATCATAATTTATGTCAAAAACAGTACATCCATACGCACATCGCCTCGTCATCCTCCGCGACTGGAAGTCTCGTTGGTTTGCTCCGCTCAAGAAGTACCAGGATTTTCTTAAATCCGACGTGCTTCTTCGCGAATTCCTCGAGAAAAAACTTCGCGGTTCATATGTTTCTTCGATCGAGATCGAACGAAGTCAGAAAGCAACTCGCGTTGTGATCCGCACATCTCGCCCAGGAATGCTCATTGGCCGCAGTGGTGAAGGATCAGTCAAACTCAAAGCTACTATTCTCAATTTCCTTAAGAAAAATAACGTCGCTGCTCCGGAAGACCTCAAACTCGACATTGTCGAAGTGACGAACCCAGATGCCGATGCTCGCATCGTGGCTCATTCGATCGTCGAAGGCCTCGAGAAGCGCATGCCATACCGTCGTGTAATGAAGCAGACCGTAGAAAAAGTTATGGCTGCTCGTGGCGTGCAGGGTATCAAAGTGTATGTCGGCGGACGCCTCGGTGGCGCTGAAATCTCACGCAGTGAAGAGCTCAAGCGTGGTTCTATCCCGCTTCAGACATTCCGCGCAGATATCGACTACGCTCGCGAACGCGCAAATCTTCCATACGGAGTTCTTGGCATCAAAGTCTGGATCTACCGCGGAGAAGTGTTCGAAGGAGAGAAGACTAAATAATCTATCAACGAGTAATTACTATGCTATTCCCAAAGAAAGTTAAATATCGAAAGTGGCAGACGATGCGCAAGAACGACGACAAGGTTGTTCGTCCTGCGACTCGTGGCATCACGGTGGCATTTGGATCATTCGGTCTTAAAGCAGAAACAACTTCTCGCGTTACATCCAACCAGATCGAATCAGCCCGAAAGGCGATGGTTCGTTCACTTGGAAAGACAGCAAAGACATGGATCCGTGTTTTCCCAGATCGTCCAGTGACCAAGAAAGCCGCTGAAGTTCCCATGGGTAAAGGAAAAGGAGATCCACAGGGATACTGCTTTGAAGTGCACCCAGGTCGCATATTATTTGAAGTAGATGGTGTCGACGAAAAGGTTGCTCGCGAAGCACTCCGCAAGGCGGGGACAAAGCTTCCGGTCAAGACTCGCGTCGTAGCTCGCGCATAATATGAAAAAGAAAGAAAACCTCGCCGGCATGAGCGCTGCTGACCTCAAGAAGAAAGCCGATGAACTTCGCGTGAAGCTCCACTCGGTGACCTACTCCCTTATGGCAGGACGCAACAAAAACCACAAGGAAGGCGCCATGATTAGAAAAGACATTGCCCGCATCGAGACTATTCTCGCCGGCAAGACACAGTAAGAATTATGAATACTAAAACTACCCCACATAAAAAGGAGATGAACGGTGTTGTGACATCTGACAAGATGCAGAAGACTGTCGTCGTGAAGGTGGATCGCTACGTGAAGCACCCAAAGTACCAAAAGTACTACACGGTTTCAAAGAAGTTCCACGCACACGATCCCGAAGAGCGATTTTCAATCGGTGACGAAGTAACAATCGTTGAGTCGAATCCGATCTCGAAGATGAAAAAGTTTAGCGTCGTCTACAAATAGGCTTATGATACAAACAGAAACAGTCGTAAAGATTGCCGATAACTCCGGCGGTAAGATCGGAAAGGTGTTCAAGATCCTCGGAGCTTCACACCGCCGCTATGCCCGCATCGGAGATGTTGTCATCATTTCAGTAAAAGTCGCTGAGCCTCGCAAGGGTGTGAAGAAGAAAGATGTTCACCGTGCTGTTGTGGTGCGCCAGGCAAATGCCTTCCGCCGCAAAGACGGTTCATACATCCGCTTCGACGAAAACGCAGTTGTTATCCTTCAAAAAGGTGACAAGACAAAGTTCGAGCCAGTTGGCGGACGCGTATTCGGTCCTATCCCACGCGAGCTCCAGGAACGCGGTTATCAGAAAATCATTTCCCTCGCTCCTGAGGTTATCTAAGAGTTCTACTATGCAAATCAAAAAAGGAGACAAAGTAATAGTGCTCACCGGTAAGGACAAGGGAAAGAAAGGTGAAGTGGCTTCGGTTCTCACCAAGAACAGTCGCGTCATCGTCGAAGGTGTGAACGTACGCGTTCGTCACATGAAAGCGAAGACTCGCGGCGGAGCAGGACAGAAGATCGAAGTGCCTATGTCACTTCACATCTCAAACGTTCAGCTCGTTGATCCGAAGACTGGAAAGGGCACTCGCACTGGAACCAAAATGGTCAAAGACAAGAAAGTCCGCGTCGCGAAGAAAAGCGGCCAGGAAATCTAACGAGTTACCCTATGATACCTACAAAAGAAAGAGCAGAAAAATCATTTGATACGCTGAAAGAAAAGTTTGGCTATGCGAACCGCATGTCAGCTCCAAAACTCACAAAGGTTGTGGTTTCGGTGGCGACCGGTAGTCTCATGAAGAAGGATCGCAACAAGAATGATTTCATTTCAGATCGTCTTACAAAGATCACAGGTCAAAAGCCTGCACTTCGTTCGGCAAAGAAATCAGTTGCGAACTTCAAGATCCGCCAGGGCGACCCGGTGGGTGTAGCGGTTACGCTTCGTGGCGCGCGCATGTACGCCTTCCTTGATAAGCTTCTCAACATTGCACTTCCTCGCACCAAGGACTTCCGCGGTATCGACAACAAAATCGTCGACGCTATCGGAAACGCCACTATTCCGGTGAAGGAGCACACCGTGTTCCCTGAGACAGTTGACGAAGAATTGAAAGACGTGTTCGGTATGGCTGTCACTGTAGTCACTACAGCGAAGAGCCGTGATGAAGCGCTTGCATTCTTCGACCTTCTCGGAGTTCCGTTCAAGAAGTAACATTCTGAAACACAAAAGCCGCCGCACCTTCGGTGCGGCGGCTTTTGACTTTCCCGCGGAAGGGGAGTACTGTTTTATGTAAATTAAAACCTCTTTGTTATGAAAAAAATAATTCCGTGGTGGTTGGTACTAGACCTCCGAGTCATTCTGATGTTTTTAATTATCACCATATGCGTGGCAACGTTTTCTCTAGCCACATCACTATCACCTCTGTATGGGACGACTTTGATCGCACTGAGCTCCTCTGTACTTTTCTACTGTGGTGTACGCTACTTTAAAATGTCAGGGACCACTGTACAGTTGCCGGAGGATACGACCGGTCAAAGTGATGAGTTTTTTACTCAGTGTGTGTTGTGGTTGTGTGGACTACCGATGCTTGGTACTGTGCCACTGGCTTTGACAGATTTTCTGAAAATAAGTGAAACGGTCTTTCTTTTTGGGTCTTTGAGTGGATTATGTGCACTCTTTAACATAATGGTGCTTGCGCTGTATTTTACTTTCCACTGTATTCTTGCGGATGACGCACGAGGCTGGAAAGGGGACGTGGTGTAAAAACCAATCTACGTGGCTTTAAAGGCATTCCTCGCGAATGCCTTTTTTCTTGCCAAAAAAGGACTTTCGCTATAGTCTTATCTAAACAACACTAAAAATCATGAATAAACAACAAAAACAAAAACTCGGATTCAATATTATACTTCTTGGACAGATTACCGCGGGCAAAGATACCCAGGCAAATATTCTAATGGAGAAGTATGCACTTAAGCCTGTTGAGTCAGGTAAGCACTGGCGTACTCTTATGAAAGCAAAAACCCCAGAAGGGGAATGGCTTCGCCGTACCACTGCGAAAGGACACCCTGCTCCTGTGGCGCTGATGAAAAAGTTCCTCATTAAGAATCTTGAAGGTAAGCCAAAAAACAAAGATCTTATTTTCATCGGCAACCCACGTCTCAAGCCGGAAGCGCAACTTTTGAGTAAGCTTTTTGAAGAGCAGGGCCAGGATTTTATCGCTTTCTATATCGATCTTCCCGACGCAGAAATTTATCGAAGGACGGCGGGTCGGAAAGACGGAAATATGAAAGAAGTCTACAAGGCTTTGGATAAAGATAAAAAGATAATCGAAAATCGCATCAAATGGCATAAAGAGCAGGTTTCTAAGTCGGTGGCCTATTTTAAATCTCTTGGCAAATTAAAAAGGATTCGAGGAAAGCAATCGATCCCAGATATTGCTGCTCTCATAGAAAAAGAAGTTCAAAAACATTTAAACAAATAAACCAGCCCCGCCACCAGCGGGGTTTTGTTTTGTTGACTTTAGGCTGGAAAAGCAGTAGAGTTTTGGGTAATTCAATTTTTTTTTAAAATTCAAAAATCAATTCCCATGAACAGTAATCAGATTCTTCTTGTTGTAGGTGAAAAAAGTGGTCAATGTAAATTGGCTTTCTGTATGCCACATGATCTCGGAACAGAGGTCCCTCTTTCTGACATTATTTGCCATGAATACGTTAGTAACACCGGCTTTGAGGTACGCAGAGCGATTGCGCGGTTATTCAGCTCGTTTAAGAAATCGTCGCATACTGCCAAAGAAATCATTGTTCTTAATGGAGCGTATGTGAGTCAATCGACCAACAAATTGACAAAGACAAATAAGATTCAGAAGGACTTCTTGAATATTTTGGTTTCAACTTTCAGTAGCAACATCCCAACGGTTGTTGATGTGACGGAACAAGACTTTGTTCTGTGATGAAACCCAATCTCATCAACATAAAAGCCTCGTTTATTGCGGGGTTTTTTATATGGAAGGGGGAAGGAGCGGGAGCGGGAGCGCAGCTCCCGCTCCCTTGCTGTCATTGACTTTTCACCATTTTTTTATTATTATGCACAAAGGCCAGTATTTCACGTTGTCCGCTCGTCTCCTTGTATGCCGGTAGGGCCCCGACACATGAGGATGTGAGTGAGATACGCGCGAAAAGCCCGGCCACCCTTATTCAATATGGCAAAAACATCAACTTGGGTTCGGTCCCAGAAAAAACCGAAGTTTTCGACACGTGCCAAGAATCGCTGTTTCCGTTGTGGACGCGGCCATGCCTTTTTGCGTGATTTCGGACTCTGTCGCATTTGTTTTCGCGAACTCGCCAACGATGGAATGATTCCAGGCGTTCGCAAATCAAGCTGGTAAGCGGCTTCGTGCTCCAGCGCACACACATTTACTTCTTAAATTAACACAGGTTATGGATCAAATCGCAAACATGCTCACCATAATCAAGAACGGCAGCCTTGCTCGCAAAGAGACGGTCGCGTTCCCTTATTCTAAGGTCAAGCACGCTATTGCAGAATGCTTGGTCAAAGCAGGGTACGTGAAGAGTCTCGCAAAGAAGACGAGAAAAGGAGTCGCTGTTGTTGAGGTAGAGCTTATCTACGCACAAGACGGAACGCCTAAGCTTCACGATGTGACTCGAGTATCAAAGCCTTCACGCCGCGTATACTCAAGCGCAAAGGAACTTAAGCCGTTCAAACAAGGTTATGGAAATATCGTGCTCTCGACCCCCAAGGGCATCATGACAGACAAAGAAGCTCAGAAGGAGCTGGTCGGTGGGGAAGTACTTTTCAGTATCTGGTAGGCTTATGTCACGAATAGGAAAACAACAACTCACTATCCCCGCAGGCACTGAAGTAACACTCACTTCAGGTGTTCTTACCGTGAAAGGACCAAAAGGAACTCTCACTCGAGAAATGAAAACCGATATCATCGATATCGTAGTCAACGGCTCTGAGATCACGGTCACTCCTAAAAAGGAAGATCCGTTTTCAAAGGCGCTGTGGGGAACATACGCTTCACACATCAAAAACATGATGGATGGCGTGAACACTCCCTTTCAGAAAAAACTCATCCTTGAAGGTGTCGGTTTTAAAGCCGATGTTAAAGGATCGAACCTCGAAATGGCTCTTGGTTTTTCACACCCAGTTATCGTAGCGATCCCAGAAGGGCTCACTGTGACAACTGAAAAAGGTACAGTCACCATGAGTAGTATCGACAAAGAACAGGTCGGAGAATTTGCAGCATCAATTCGCGCGCTCAAGAAGCCTGAACCCTACAAAGGAAAAGGATTCCGATACGACAACGAAGTGATCCGCCGCAAGCAGGGTAAGAAGACTGCATAACGAGTATCATTATGGCTAAAAACACTACAAAAGAAGACAAGCGCATTCGCCTCAAGCGAAAGATTCGCGCAAAGATCAGCGGCACAGAAGCAAAACCTCGCCTTTCAGTCTATCGTTCCAACAAGTTCATCTACGCTCAGCTCATCAATGATGATGCGAAAGCAACGCTTGCATCTGCAAGTGATGTGAAGATGACAAAAGGTACAAAGACCGAACGCGCAGAGGAAGTGGGTCGCCAGGTAGCAGAAGCTGCTAAGGCAAAAGGAATCACTACTGTGGTTTTTGATCGAAATGGATTCAAATATACAGGTCGAGTTAAACTGCTTGCTGATGCTGCTCGAAAAGGCGGCCTCGCATTCTAAATTTTATGGCAGAACAAACAACAACATCATCAGCTCCTGTTCGTCAGGGTGGATACCGCGGAAATAACCCTCGTGGAGGCGCATCAGGCGGTCCTCGTCAGGGTGGAAGCGGACCTCGCGGCGGACGTCGCAGCGGAGGAAATTTTGAACGTCCAAAACCTGAGTACGATCAGAAGATTCTTGATATTCGCCGTGTGACTCGTGTGGTTGCCGGTGGACGTCGTATGGCCTTTTCTGTCTCGATGATCATCGGTGACAAGAAAGGTCTTGTGGGTATTGGTAGTGGAAAGGCTATCGACACAGCTCTTGCTATCGGCAAGGCGCTCAAGTCGGCAAAGAAAAACCTCATCCGCGTGAAGCTCACAAAGAACATGTCTATTCCTCACGAAGTTCGTGCAAAATACTGCGCATCTGAAATCGTGCTCATCCCAAACCGCGGACGCGGTCTTGTGGCTGGTAGTGCAACTCGTGATATTCTCACTCTCGCCGGTATGACCGACGTGACTGCGAAAGTTATTTCAGGAAGTAAGAACAAAGTGAACAATGCCGGAGCTACGATGAAGGCACTCTTCCAGGTCGCAGACAAAAAAGGAAAACTCATTCTTCCAAAAGAAGAAAAAGAGTAATCCATTGTAGAGTTACATCATGCAATTACACAACGTTAAAAGACAACACGCACAGAAGAAGACAATGCTTGTCGGACGCGGCGGAACTCGAGGTAAGACTTCGGGACGTGGCGGAAAAGGTCAGACAGCGCGCGCTGGTAACAAGCGTCGCCCTGAGATCCGCGACATCATCAAGAAACTTCCAAAGCAGCGTGGATACCGTTTCAATTCTATTGAAACAAAACCAACAGGAGTGAATCTTTCAAAGATCGAGGAAGCGTTTACCGCAGGCGATATCGTCAGTCCAACAACACTTCTTGCCAAGAAAGTGATCTCAAAAGGCCTCGGTTGGATGCCAAAGGTGAAAATCCTCGGCACAGGTACGCTCACAAAAAAGATAACGGTCCAAGGTTGTACCGTTTCGGCAAATGCCAAAGTGCTTATTGAAAAAGCAGGTGGCACAGTCGAAGCATAAACACTATGAATACACTCGGTAAAAAATTGAAGATGCTCGTGATGGATCCGGTGCTTCGTCGCCGGGTGCTTGTGGTGCTCGCAGCCCTCGTTATCTTCCGCCTTCTCGCGGCAGTGCCGATCCCGGGCGTCGATGCAGCGCGTCTTTCGCAGTTCCTCGCTTCCAACCAGTTCTTCGGAGTCTTGAATATTTTTTCGGGAGGAGGTCTTTCGAATCTTTCGATCATCATGCTTGGTGTCGGTCCGTACATTACGGCTTCGATCATCATGCAGCTCCTCACGATCATGTCTCCACGTCTCAAGCGCCTCTACCAAGAGGAAGGGGAGATCGGACGAAAGAAGTTCACGAATTACTCACGTATCCTTACGGTTCCTCTTGCAGCGCTTCAGGGTATCACCTTCCTTTCGCTCCTTACGCGACAGGGTGTGCTCTCTCCGCTTACTCCAGCTGAAACAGCTATCAACTTGGTGGTTCTCGTGGCAGGTTCAATCCTTCTTATGTGGATCGGTGAAATGGTGACTGAGTTTGGTATCTCAAACGGTGTCTCACTCATCATCTTCGCGGGTATCGTGGCTCAGCTTCCGCAGAGTCTTTCACAGCTTCTTTTCAGCTACGACCCTTCACAGCTTCCAACATACATTCTGCTTGCAGCTGTCACTCTTCTTATCATCGCGGGCGTTGTCCTTGTGACAGAAGCCGAGCGTGTGGTGCCGGTGACGTACGCAAAGCAGGTGCGTGGAAACACGCAAACAGGTGGTGGTACAACATACATTCCACTTCGTATGAACCAGGCGGGTGTGATGCCTATCATCTTTGCGCTCTCGATCCTTCTTATTCCGCAGCTTGTTGGTAACGCGCTTCTCGGAGCAGCGAACCCATCGCTTGCGGCGTTTGGATCGAAGCTCGCAGCCTTCCAGCAAGGCGGATGGACATACGGTATCATCTACTTCGTTCTCGTGTTTCTCTTCACATACTTCTATACCGCTATCACGTTCGATCCGCATGCAATGTCTCAGAACTTGCAGCGCGGTGGCGCATTCGTTCCAGGCATTCGCCCGGGTGAAGCGACAGAACGCTACTTCGATGGTGTGGTATCGCGAGTGACACTCGTTGGTGCGCTCTTCCTCGGTTTCATCGCTGTGCTCCCGCTCATCATCCAAGGTGCAACGGGCCTCACATCGATAGCTATCGGCGGAACAGCTATTCTCATCGTGGTGTCAGTGGTGCTCGACCTGATCAAAAAGGTGGATGCACAGCTTTCGATGAGGGAATACTAAGAAGAATAAGAAAATAGAAAAGAGCCGC
>JACCDG010412087.1_pt1 | contig 15630 bp, 12 predicted proteins | sample 7442471 | NCBI WGS metagenome assembly JACCDG01 (sample SAMN15323444, study PRJNA562643) | freshwater metagenome | isolation source: river surface water | place: USA:Blue River Watershed | collected 2017-08-17
AGATGGTTTAGTTTTAATTAGCCATGGACGTTCTACACCCAAAGCGATTAAGAATGCGATCAAAGCAGCGATGCGTGAAGTTGAGCATGATTTATTAGCGAAATTAAAAGAAGAGGCAGTGCGTTAATGATACACGTCGGTATTATTGGATTAGGGTGTTATTTACCTGAGCGGAAGTTAACCAATCAAGACTTAGAAGGAATGGTTGAAACAACGGATGAGTGGATACGTACGCGCACAGGTATTCAAGAGCGTCGTATTGCAGCACCCGGTCAAACAACCAGTGATTTAGCGACACAAGCCGCATTGAATGCGATTGCGGATGCAAAACTCAATGCCGCTGATATTGAATTAATTATTGTGGCGACCATTAGTCCTGATAGTAATTTTCCCTCCGTTGCCTGCAAAGTTCAGAAAAATATTGGGGCGATGAAAGCAACGGCTTTTGATATTTCGGCAGCCTGTTCTGGATATTTATTTGCCTTAACAACAGCGAAGCAATATTTATTATCTGGTATGTATAAGAATGCTTTGGTCATTGCCGCTGAAAAGATTACCAGTTTAATTGATTGGAAAGACCGTGCCACCTGTGTGTTATTTGGTGATGGGGCTGGTGCGTCGGTATTAGCACCTGTGCCAAGTGGAGGTATTATTGCGGATTATATGTTAGCTTATGGTGATCAGGGTGGATTGATGGAAGTTGTGGTTGAAGAAACACGTAGCCCTTTTGATCCTGAAAAACAAACCGCGACAAAATTACCGTATGTTGTCATGCAAGGTCAGGAATTATTTAAAGTCGCAGTCAATTCCATGGCTGATGCCGTCGATCAAGTGTTAGCTAAAGCGGGTTTAACAAAAGCGGATGTTGATTTAGTTGTGCCTCATCAAGCCAATGATCGTATTATTTCAGCAGTTGCTAAGAAGTTAGAAATTCCTAAAGAGAAAATTTTTATTAACATTGATAAATACGGCAATATGTCCGCCGCTTCCATTTCAGTAGCTTTATATGAAGCCGTGAAATCGGGTGCGATTAAAAAAGGTGATACCGTTGTCCTCGTGACATTTGGTGCAGGCCTTGTGGCAGCGGCGAATATTGTAAAATTCTAGTATGAAAAAAATTGCATTCATATTTCCAGGTCAAGGCGCTCAAAAAGTTGGTATGGGTCGTGAGTTTTATGATGCGTCACCTGAAGCCAAGGCTATTTTTGATGAAGCCGATAAAATTTGTGCCAATGATTTATTAAAAGTTGTCTTTGAAGGTCCTGAAGAAACTTTGACACAAACACGTTATTGCCAAGCCGGCATTTTAACAATGAGTATTGCCGCTTTACGTGCTTTTCAAGCCCATCCTAAATTCAAAAATGTAGAACCAGTCTTTGCGGCAGGATTATCACTAGGTGAATATTCTGCATTAGCAGCATCTAATACCATGACATTTGCCGATACCTTGCGATTAGTAGGTCAACGTGGGGCGTTCATGGAAGAAGCGACCAAGTTATCCAAAGGGGCGATGGCGGCGGTGATTGGTTTTGATAAAGAACAATTGATTGCAATTTGTCGTCAAACGGGGGCAGAGGTAGCGAATTTTAATTCGAATGAACAAATTGTCATTACCGGTCATGCGGATAAAGTGCAAGCGGCTTGTGAGGCGATTAAAGCTGCTGGTGGAACTAAAGTTATTCCTTTATCCGTTAGTGGTGCGTTTCATTCTAGTCTGATGAAACCTGCGGCCGATAAATTTAGTGGGGTTTTGAGTTCAGTTGTCATCAATCCTACAGCTATCAAAGTTGTTACCAATGTCAATGGTCAGCCTCAGGCTGATGCCGCAACAATTCGTACCAATTTAGCCCAACAAATCACCGCCTCAGTTCAATGGGTTGCTTCAATGGAATTCATTATTGGCCAGGGAGTTACAGATTTTGTTGAAGTTGGTCCTGGTAAAGTATTAAAGGGATTAATGCGCCGCATTAATCCTCAAGTAAACGTCTATAATATCGAAAAACCTGCTGATATTGACGCCCTGCCTTTTTAAGAATTCAAGTCGGTTTTCTCTTCCCAGATAAGCGTTTCTAGGCTATAATTTAAAGCTATTTTGCAAGCGAATGAGGCGCTGTGTAAGCAATCTACACAGTGCTACAATTTCTAGGATTATTTGACATAGTTACGTACGGGACGTAGCGCAGTTGGCTAGCGCACTTGAATGGGGTTCAAGAGGTCGTGGGTTCGAATCTCACCGTCCCGACGTAATTTTTTACACAGAGGGCTTATGACTGAAAACTTCAATGAGCGGCGTAAGTTTCAACGGATTTATCGAAACTTTATCATGTCCTATAACGTCAAGGGCAAGAATGACGCTGTTGAAGTTTCTCAAATCAGTAATATTAGCCGTGGTGGGGCTAGTTTTATTTCCACTCATCCTGTCAAGCTGGGCGCCGTGCTTGATATTCAAATCACGACACCATATTTATCTGAAAAAATCTTTGTATCAGGTGTTGTGCTTGAATGCGCTGAGAAAGTGAATGAACTTTTGTATCAAGTGAGAGTTCAGTTTAACAATATCAGCGAAGACACTCAGGATATTTTACAAAAAATTGAATTGTATACGTCGAGGGAGAATTAGGTTATGGATTACCTCAATATTGGTATTATTGGGTATGGTGTTGTTGGTCAAGGTGTTGTCAAGATCCTTAAAAGCAAACGTAAGTTTTTAAGAGAAAAATACGATACCGACTTTGTTATTAAAGCCATCTGTGACCGCAGCATTACCAAAAAGCCAAGTCCAAGTTTAGATAATGCCTTAATCACAACGGATCATAATGCTATTTTAAATGACCCTAATATTCATGTGGTCGTCGAACTTATTGGTGGTATTAATCCCGCTAAAGATATTATCATGCGCGCTTTAAAAGCAAAGAAGCATGTGGTGACAGCGAATAAAGCCTTGATTGCGGAATATGGTTTAGAATTATTCAAAGAAGCCGATGCCAATGGCCGTAGTATTTTATTTGAATCGTCCGTCGGTGCAGGTATTCCCATTATTCGTACCATTACTGAAGGTATGGCAGGAAATAAGTTTAGTGGTGTTTATGGTATCGTCAATGGGACTTGTAATTATATTTTATCTGCCATGTCAAAAGGCAACATGACATTTGCGCAAGCCTTAAAGGAAGCGCAAGACAAAGGGTATGCGGAAAGCAATCCAACCTTAGATATTAGTGGGATGGATTCAGCTTATAAATTAGCCATTTTAGTTTTCTTAACCATGGGTAAATTGGTGAATGTGAAAGATATTCACGTCGAGGGAATTAGTAATATCTCCCATGATGATATTGAGTTTGCTCAGAGTTTGGATTTGGTGATCCGTTTATTAGCCATTGGTAAAAAAGTGGGCAATGACTTAGACGTGCGCGTGCATCCAACCATGATCCCGAAAGATCATGGGTTAGCCACGGTCAATGGTGTCGACAATGCGATCTCTTTAGATTGCGAGCCCTTAGGCGATATTTTTATTGAAGGTCAAGGCGCTGGTCAAAATACAGCGGCCATGGGTGTAATTGCGGATTTAATTAATTTAGGTATTCGTGTGGATGCACCGGCGTGTATTTGGGCCTTTAATCCTGCGGATGATGTGGTGAATTTACGCGTGCGTAAAATTGATGAAATTGAAACACGTTTTTATATCCGTTTCATGGTCATTGATAAGCCTGGTGTTTTAGCGACGATCACGACGGTATTAGGTAAACATAATATTTCAATTGCATCGGTGAATCAAAAACAAGAAAACAAAGGTTCAACAGTTCCTGTTGTTATGTTGACCCATAAAGCCAATGAGCGTGAAGTGCGTGAAGCGCTTGATGAAATCACAAGTTTAGCGGTTATTCGTAGCCGTCCAGTAGCCATACGGATGGAAAAGTTATGATCATGCGTTGGTCTGGTTTAATTAATCATTATCAAGAATATTTGCCTGTTACAAGCAAAACACCTGTGGTGACATTGCATGAAGGTAATACGCCTTTAATTCCAGCTCAATCATTAAGTGAGATTACGGGTTTACAGGTCTTTCTAAAATATGAAGGGTTAAATCCAACAGGATCTTTTAAAGATCGTGGGATGACCATGGCTATTTCCAAAGCTCATGAAAAAGGGGCAAAGGTTGTCATGTGCGCCTCGACCGGTAATACATCGGCGTCAGCAGCGGCTTATGCTGCCCGTTGTGGGATGAAATGCGTTGTCTTAATTCCGAATGGCAATATTGCCATGGGGAAATTATCGCAAGCCATGATTCATAAAGCGCAAGTCATTGCTATCGACGGAAATTTTGATGATGCGTTGAATTTAGTTAAAGATATTACTAAGAACTATCCCGTTGAATTGGTGAATTCGATTAATCCATTTCGTATTGAAGGTCAAAAAACAGCAGCGTTTGAAGTGTGTGATTTCTTAGGTGATGCGCCGGAATTTCATGCTATTCCCGTCGGTAATGCTGGTAATATTACGGCGTACTGGAAGGGATATAATGAATATAAATCAGCAGGCAAGTCACGTAGTTTGCCAACCATGTTAGGATTTCAGGCGGCAGGGTCAGCGCCTATTGTTTTAAATAAAGTTGTTGAGAATCCTGAAACAATCGCGACCGCTATTCGTATTGGAAATCCAGCGAGCTGGGCACAAGCGATCGCAGCGCGTGATGAAAGCAAAGGCGTCATTGAAGCTGTAACGGATGAAGAAATTTTAGAAGCCTATCATTTATTAGCTTCGACAACAGGTGTGTTTGTTGAACCTGCCAGCGCTGCACCAATTGCGGGTATTATTAAAAAAGCTAAGGCTGGCTATTTTGCCAAGCATAAGGGTGAACGCATTGTCTGTACGGTAACTGGTCATGGGTTAAAAGATCCTAAGACTGCGATGAGTGGTTTGCCTCAACCTCAAGTTGTATCGTCTGATCGTAAGGCCATTTTAAATTTAATTGGATTAGCATAAGCGTTATATGAAATACATTGTCTTAGTTCCAGATGGTATGGCGGATGAGCCTAATATGGCCATTGGCCAACGTACTCCTTTAGAAGAAGCACACACACCCAATATGGATTGGTTGGCGAGTCAAGGATTATCAGGAATGGTGCAAACAATTCCAGAAGGGTTGCCTCCAGGTTCTGACGTCGGTAATTTAGCCTTGATGGGATATAACCCTTTAAAGTGTTATAGCGGCCGTGCTCCTTTAGAAGCAGCGAATATGGGTGTGCTATTAGGTGTAAATGATATCGCCTTTCGTTGTAATCTTGTCACCATTGATAATGGCATGATGGCCGATTATAGTGCTGGGCATATTTCAAGTGAAGAAGCAGCGGTTTTAATTGCTGATTTAGGTCGTGCTTTATCAGAGATGGGTGTTAAATTTTACCCAGGTAAAAGTTACCGTCATTTAATGGTCATTACAAGCGCGCGTGTGGCTGAATTCAAAGCGATTAAAACGACACCACCGCATGATATTTTAAATAAATTTATTCAATCGTATTTGCCTCAAGGTCCTCAGCAAGAATTGCTCTTAGATTTAATGGAGAAATCAAAAGCTGTTTTATTGAAACATCCTATTAATCAAGAGCGCGTTAAACAAGGGCTTGCTCCTGCGACGATGATTTGGTTGTGGGGCCAAGGGGGTAAGCCACAATTACCTTTATTTAAAGATGTATTTGGAGTTTCAGGTTCAGTCATTTCTGCCGTTGATTTAGTCAATGGCATTGGGCGTTTAGCAGGGTTAGATGTGATTGATGTGCCTGGTGCCAATGGGTATTATGATACGAACTATGCAGGGAAAGCTGAGTATGGTTTGAATTCCTTAGCACAGCATGATTTCATTTATATACACATTGAGGCTCCTGATGAAGCGGGTCACAATGGTGATTGGGAAAATAAAAGAATTTCAATTGAGAAAATTGATGAGTTGGTTGTGTCGAAGATTATTGATTATGTTAAAGCGAATCCAGATACACGTGTGTTAATTAGCCCTGATCATCCAACACCCGTCGGATTAAGAACGCATACGCGGGATAGTGTTCCATTTATCTTGTATGGACCGGGCATTCCATCAAATGGTGGTTCCGGTTATAGTGAGTCAAAGGCAAAAGCTATTGGCAAAGTCGTTGATAGCGGAGAAGCATTATTAACATTGATGTTTAAAGTCTAAACAAAGGGAAGTCGATGAACAGAAAAACAGTGGTGATGAAGTTTGGTGGATCATCTGTCGCTAACATTGATCGTATTAAAAATGTAGCGAACCGTGTTGTAGCCTACAAAGACAAAAATACAGATATTGCTGTTGTTGTCTCGGCTCTAGGCGATACAACCGATGAGCTTGAAGCATTAGCTTTACAATTAAGTAAGAATCCTGCGGAGCGTGAAATGGATATGCTTTTATCCACCGGCGAGCAGATTTCCTGTGCATTACTTGCGATTGCGGTGAAAGAATTAGGAGTTGATGCTGTATCTTATACGGGTCGTCAAGTCGGGATTAAGACGGATAAGTCACACACTAAAGCGCGTATCATTACCATTGATGGCAAACGCATTCAAAAAGCGTTTAAACATAATAAAGTTGTTATTGTGGCAGGATATCAAGGTGTCAATTCCGAAGATGATATTACAACACTAGGTCGTGGTGGATCCGATTTAACTGCTGTAGCTTTGGCGAAAGCATTAAATGCGGATGTTTGCGAAATTTATACAGATGTCGACGGGATTTATACAACAGATCCTCGTTTAGTGAAAGAAGCACGTAAGTTAAAGACAATTACATTTGATGAAATGCTTGAAATGGCATCGCTCGGAGCTCAAGTCATGCAAGCACGTTCCATTGAAGTGGCCAAACGTTTTAATATTCCGTTACATGTGCGTTCCAGTTTTTCAAAGGAGAAAGGGACTATGATCGTGAAAGATAATGAAAAATTAGAAGAAATTGCAGTGCGTGGTATTACCTGTAATAAGAGTGAAGCAAAAATTACAATTTGTTCCGTGCCTGATAAGCCAGGTATTGCGGCTATTATTTTTGGTGAAGTATCTAAGCAAGGTATTAATGTCGACACGATTGTTCAAAATGTGCCACATGATAAATTATCTGATATTTCTTTTACCGTACCTAAATCAGATTTGACCAAAGCAATTAAGGCGACCCAAATTATTGGAAAGAAAATTGGCGCTGGTGAAATCTTAGAAGAAAAGAATATTGCCCGTGTTTCTATGGTTGGTTCAGGAATGAGATCCCATAGTGGTATCGCCGCAAAGATGTTTAAAACCTTAGCGGATAATCATATTAACATTGAAATGATTACTACCTCTGAAATTAGCGTGTCATGTATTATCCAACAAGATTTAGCGGATAAAGCAGTAAAAGCGCTGCACAAGGCGTTTAAAATGGAAAAAATCTAATATGTCTCAAATAATAATCTACGATACGACGCTACGCGATGGGTCACAGACTGAAGGCGTGTCGTATACAGTTAATGATAAAGTTAAAATCACGGCGAAGCTCGATGAATTAGGTGTACATTATATCGAGGGCGGTTGGCCGGGATCAAATCCTAAGGATAAAGATTTCTTTGCCATGATGAAGGGTAAGAAGCTTAAGAATGCCAAGCTCGCTGCCTTTGGATCAACACGCCGAGCCAATATTAAGCCTGAAGAAGATACGAATCTCAATGAATTAATTGCCTCTGAAACCCCGACAGTAACGATTTTTGGGAAGAGCTGGGATTTGCATGTCAAAGATGTGCTCAAGACAACGCTCGATGAAAATTGCGCGATGATTTCTGATTCCATTACATTTTTGAAGAAACATAAACGTGAAGTATTTTATGATGCCGAGCATTTCTTTGATGGTTATAAGAATAATCCAAGCTATGCGCTTAAGACATTATTGGCAGCCCAAAAAGCCAAAGCGGATTGCATTATTTTATGCGATACCAATGGTGGGACTTTGCCGGATGAAATCACTGCCATCGCCAAAGAAGTAAGAAAAAAAATTAAAACACAATTAGGTATTCATACGCACAATGACCAAGGTTTAGCTGTGGCTAATTCATTAGCGGCCATTAAATCAGGATGTGTTCAAGTTCAAGGGACATTTAATGGTTTAGGAGAACGTTGTGGGAATGCGGATTTGTGCACGATCATGGCGATTTTGCACACGAAGCTTAAGATGAAATCTATTCCTGATAGCAAAATTAAATTATTAATGGATGCGTCTTATTACATCAGCGAGGTTAGCAATTATAATTTAACCAGCAATCATCCTTTTGTGGGCCATTCTGCGTTTGCCCATAAAGGTGGCGTGCACATTGATGCCATGTTAAAGAATCCCATGGCCTATGAGCATATCAAGCCTGAGCTTGTTGGGAATCATCGCCGTTTGTTGACGTCTGAATTGGCTGGTAAAATGCCAATTATTCTTAAAGCTCAAAAGATGAATATTAACATTGATAAGAATTCTCCAATTGCGAAAGAAATCATGAAGGAATTGCAGGAGAAGGAATATCAAGGCTATCAATTTGAAGGTGCCGATGCGTCTTTTGAATTATTCATGAAGCGTCGTCTTAAATTATATGAACCTTTTTATTATTTAGAAGGTTTTAAAGTGTATACCGAGCGTCGTCTTGATGGATCTGTCGGTGCTGGGGCGACTGTGCGTCTTAAAGTGAATGGGCATGATGAAATGGCGGCTGTGGAAGGTAATGGTCCGGTTGAAGTCTTAGATCGGGCATTACGGACAGCGTTGTTACGCACATACCCAAGTTTAAATGATATTCATTTATCGGATTATAAAGTACGTGTCTTGGATACTAAGGCTGGGACAGGTGCCCGTGTGCGTGTTTTAATTGAATCGCATGATCAGCATGATAGTTGGACCACCGTCGGTGTGCATGACAATGTTATTGAAGCCAGCTGGGAAGCATTGGTTGATTCAATTGAATATAAATTGCTTAAAGAAAAAAAGTAAATGAATCTCGATTCAAAATATAGTCCCGCGCAAACGGAAGATAAGTGGTTGGCATTTTGGAAAAAGCATCAGGTGTCGCATGCGACGGTTGATGCGTCCAAGAAGCCTTTTACTGTTGTAATTCCTCCGCCTAATGTGACAGGTATTCTTCACATGGGCCATGCCTTAAACAATACCCTTCAAGATATTTTGATTCGGTATCAACGGATGCAAGGTAAAGAAGCCTTGTGGATTGTTGGGACGGATCATGCCGGTATTGCAACGCAAAACGTTGTTGAAAAACAATTAGCTAAAGAAGGCAAGCGTCGTCAGGATTTTACCCGTGAAGAATTTTTAACCAAGCTCTGGGCGTGGAAAAAAGAATACGGCGATACGATTATTCATCAATTGGAAAAGCTGGGTAGTTCCTGCGATTGGGAACGCCAGCGTTTTACCATGGATGATGGGTATAGTGAAGCGGTTAAAGAAACATTTATTCGTTTGTACCGCAAGGGCTTGATTTATCAAGGCCAGTACATTATTAATTGGTGCCCACGTTGTCAAACAGCCTTGGCTGATGAAGAAGCTGAGCATAAAGAAAAGAACGGTAAGATTTATCATATCCGTTATCGCTTAAAGTCCAAACCTAATGAGTACCTTGTCGTTGCAACGACACGCCCTGAAACATTCTTAGGTGATACAGCCGTGGCGGTAAATCCGACGGATGAGCGCTATAAACATTTAATTGGTCAAACATTAGTTCTTCCTTTAATTAATCGTGAGATTCCTATTATTGCAGATGACTTTGTCGCTGTTGATTTTGGAACAGGTGCGGTCAAGGTTACGCCAGCCCATGATCCTAATGATTTTGCCATGGGCTTAAGACATCAATTGCCCATGATTAATGTCATGCATCCAGATGCACGCATTAATGACAATGGCGGCAAATACAGCGGTTTAGATCGTTTTGATGCACGTAAACAAATACTTGCTGATCTTGAAGCTTCAGAAGATTTGGTCAAAGTTGAAGATCATAAGAATTCCGTCGGACATTGCTATCGCTGTGACACCATTGTTGAGCCTTATTTATCCAAACAATGGTTTGTGAAAATGAAACCATTGGCAGAGCCTTCTTTAAAGGCTATTCAAGATGGCACATTAAAAATTCGTCCTGAACGTTTTGAGAAAGTCTACATCAATTGGATGGAAGGTATACGCGATTGGTGTATTTCCCGTCAGATTTGGTGGGGGCATCGCATTCCAGTTTGGTATGATGATCAAGGTAATGTCTTTGTCGCGCACAATGAAGCCGAAGCGAAAGAGCAAGCTCGTGCCAAACATGGTAAGGATGTAACATTACGACAAGATAACGATGTGTTAGATACATGGTTCTCCTCGTGGTTATGGCCATTTGCCACATTAGGTTGGCCACAACAAACACCTGATCTTAAATATTTTTATCCAACTAATTCTTTATTTACTGCCTCTGAAATTATTTTCTTCTGGGTCGCGCGCATGGTGATGGCAGGATATGAATTCATGGGCCAAGCACCATTTAAAGAAGTTTATATTCATGGCACCGTGCGTGATAGCAAAGGACGTAAAATGTCGAAGTCCTTGGGTAATGCACTTGATCCATTGGAAATTATTAATGAATATGGGGCGGATGCCTTGCGTTTTAGTTTGATCATTAATTCCGGACAAGACATTTACATTTCTAAAGAGAAATTTGAAATTGGCCGTAATTTTGCTAATAAAATTTGGAATGCCTCACGGTTGATTTTAATGAATTGCCAAACTGCATTAAATGACACAAATCCTCAGAAGCTCGACGTTAAGAATTTAGACTTACCATCCCGTTGGATTATTGGACGCTTAGAAGAAACAGTTCAAAAGGTAGGGCAAAGTATTGAAGCCAGCCGTTTCTCTGAAGCTGAAGGGTTGGTTCAAGATTTCTTCTGGGGAGATGTGTGCGACTGGTATTTAGAATTGATTAAAGCGAAGTTTGATCAAGCTGATATTCAACGCTGTGCACTTTATATTTTGACGAACTCCTTAAAATTAATTCATCCTTTTATGCCGTTTGTCACCGAGGAGATTTATAGTAATTTAAAAACCAAAGATCTCTGTTTGACCAAAGCCTCATGGCCAGTGATTGATGCCACATTGATCGATAAAAAGGCTCAAGCCCAAATGCAAGTGATTGTGGATGTGATTACATCGATTCGCACCATTCGCACGCAATGGAATATTAAGCCTAATCAAACATTAAATGCCGTGATTGTGCCTGATGATAGTGTGCTTGTCGAATTACTCAAGGCCAATGAAGGGGATATACAGCGTTTATCTCGCCTGGAATCATTAACCATTGGTAAGGGATTGGCGGCTGTTAAAGATGCGGCCACAGGATTTGTAGGTACAACCAAAGTATTTATTCCTTTAGAAGGTATTGTTGATTTGCAGTCGGAGAAAAAGCGCATGAGCCTCGACTTAAATCAAAAACAGAAATCGATTGAAGGTCTGCAAAGTCGTTTAGGCAATGAAGCCTTTGTGGCTAAGGCTCCAGTTGATATCATTGCTAAAGAAAAAGAACGCTTAGCAACATTGACCAAAGAAGTTAGCGAATTAACCCAAGTCCTCGCCAATATTGCATAAACCATGAAAAGATTTATCTTTGAGCGTACGCAATTAATGCCCATACCCTTAGAGCAAGCATGGGCATTTTTTTCTAATCCAGTCAATTTAGCCAAAATTACGCCTGCCTCTTTAGATTTTAATATTGTCAGTAAAGTTCCAGAACATATTTATAATGATTTAAAAATCGAATACACGGTGAAACCTTTATTAGGGATACCCATGACATGGATTTCTTTAATTAAAGATGTCGATAGTCCTTATCAATTTGTCGATGAGCAATTAAAAGGTCCTTATGCCTATTGGCATCATGTGCATATTTTTTCTAAGGTAGAGGGTGGCACCATGGCGCGTGATATTGTGACCTACAGTGTGCCATTTGGAATATTCAGCACGTTTATTCAAGCGTCAATTGTGGCACCAAAATTAAATGAAATATTTGAATTCCGACGACAAACAATCGAAAAGCTATTTGGTAAAATGCCTAACCATGAACACGCTTAATTTAAAAAACGTAGTTACAGCAATTCTAAAAGAAGATATAGGTCGAGGCGATATTACGACTAAAGCTTTAGTGAAGTCAACCGATAAAGTGCAGGCAGATATTATTGCCAAAGAAGCCGGTGTGATTTGTGGCTTAGCCATTGTGAAAGAGATTTTTCGTCAATTAAATCCACGCATCACCTGCCGTTTGTTAGTGCGTGATGGGCAAATTGTTAAGCCCAATACAATTTTAGCGCATCTTTATGGAGCTGCAGATTCCATTTTGACTGGAGAACGAGTTGCTTTAAATTGTTTGTCATTATTGTCTGGTGTAGCGACCGCAACTCAGCGCTACGTGAAGGCCATTAAGCCTTATCAATCACACATCCTTGATACACGTAAAACGTTGCCACTTTTTAGAGAATGGCAACGCTATGCAGTTGCGTGTGGTGGGGGAGTAAATCACCGGTTTGATTTATCAGCCATGGCCATGATTAAAGACAATCATCGTCAGATGACGCGACATCAGCATATGACGTTGGCAGATGCTGTTAATCGTATTCACACAAAATTTCCCGGCAAAAAAATCGAATTAGAAATTGATAGTCTTGCTGAATTAGACGAGGCTTTGGCAACGCGCGCCGATATTATCTTACTAGATAACATGTCAGCCCTTGACGTGAAAAAGTCAGTCCTTAGACGCAATCGCCTCGGCAGTAAAAAGTTATTAGAAGCTTCTGGAGGAATCACGCTTTCCAATGTAAAATCATATGCAAAAACCGGTGTTGATCGAATTTCGATCGGAGCACTTACTCACCACATTAACGCATTGGATATATCATTAGATATTATCTATCACGCATGATCAATTTTGTTGTTTTCCTTTTTCTTACCCTAGCAGGGGTGGCCTTTGCCCAAGAACAGAATGATTTTCAACCGGCAGATGTGGCCTCTGGTGTTGCTTTTGATGATCGGGCATTGCTCGAGGGATATGCGCAACGTTACAGTGAAGAGCCTCAAGATATTCTCTTACGCATGATTGAGGATGATGCCTTAGGCGATTATAAGTGTGCTGCGGCTGTCCGTGTTTTTAAAGTCAATTTTGCCGATCAATTATTAGCTGCAGATAAGCCTGGGGTCATTAAGATATTATGGCATCGGCTTAATCATACAGACTCTGCGTTTGTGCAAGTTGAAATCATGCATACTTTAATTATTATTGACCGTTACCAATATTTTGAAAATATGGTCCAAGGCCTTATTTTAAAAATGGACCACTACAATCAAGTTGTCAGTGATTTAAGCTATCTTAATCTCCTTGAAGTGACCAAATCTTCTAGCCGCACCAGAGAAGCGCGTATCGTTTTTACCGTGCTTCGGAAAACGCTTTTCCTATCTAAAAACAAGCTCGCCAAGATCAAAGAACCGGATGCCAGATTAAGGCATAAATTAGACATGTTACGCTGGTCCATTAAGATTTTAGGGACCCAAGAATTAAAGCGTTTACCGTCTGAAGTTATCGGTTTACTGTAAAAAAATTTTTGTATAAAAAAAGCACATACCTTGTGGTTTTTTGTATCGAAGTAGTATATGCTTGATACAGGAGCCTTGATAGAGGTATGAGGGACTAAAACGGAGATACTGACATGTCACACAAACCATTTCATTCATGGATTTTTACTTTTTTAATTGGTGGGATTTTTTTAATACCGGGAATGGCGCGCGCGACTGATGCCACTGTTTCCGATGCCACATTAGCAATCTCTCCAACATCCACATCCATTCCTCAAAGTAAAGTTTTCGATGTCAAAATCACTCTATCAAATCAACGCCCTGTGTATGCTTTAAAATTTGATGTGAATTATGATGCTGAATTATTGGCGTCTCCGGTGACGGGTGGGGGAGTCTCGCTTGGTACAGCTTCGGCCGGCTGGCAAATACTTTCTAAAAATAAAAGTAACGGGGTGGTCACCATTGGTCTTTATAATGCCACACCTTTAGCGATTAGCAGTTCTTCAACCTCAACCCATGAGGTTGTCAGTATTAGATTTACGTTATTAGGTTCAGCTCCATTAAATAAATTGCCAGGGACAATTAGTTTATCGAATGTTGAAATTGAGGAAGATTATTTAGCCGCCGCGAATGCGCGATCTGCAACGTTTAATTACACCTTACCGGCACCTGTTTTAAATGCCATTGGAAATAAAGAAGTTACTCAAGGTGGTTCGTTCACTTTCAATGTTTCCGCCACAGATCCTTCAAATTTAGCCCTTACTTTTACAACATCGACCTTGCCAAGTGGCGCTACTTTTACGGCGACAAGTGATCCAAAATCTAAGCTCTTTACATGGACGCCAACTGCGGCCCAGGTAAGTGCAACACCGTATTCTGTCACGTTTACAGTATCCAATGGCTCTTCAACAGATTTTGAAACGGTGACATTAAAGGTGAATGCTGCGGTAAATAGAGCTCCTGTGGCAACAGCCGCCACTGTCTCTGTGACAAACGGAGTGGCCACCATTACATTAGCAGGGACTGATGCGGATGGAGATGCATTGACCTATGCCATTGCAAGTAAGACAGGGTTAGCCTACGGGACATTAAGTGCTATTGCAAATACCAAGGTTGTGACGTATACGGTGACAGGGAAGCCTGCAATTGCAGTGGCTGAAACATTTACATTTACCGTCAGTGATGGCAAGTTAACCAGTGCGCCTGCAACGATCACTATTAATGTGCCAGCCTATGTGAATAAAGCTCCTGTGGCGACAGCGGCGACAGTGTCTGTTACCAATGGCGTTGCTGCTATTTCATTAGCAGGGACAGATCCTGATGGGGATACATTGACCTATGCGATTGCTAGCAAGACAGGTTTAGCTTATGGGACATTAAGTGCGATAGCCAATACGAAAGATGTCACCTACACCGTTACAGGTAAGCCCGCAACTGCAGTGGCTGAAACATTTACATTTACCGTCAGTGATGGCAAGTTAACCAGTGCGCCTGCAACGATCACCATTAATGTGCCAGCGTATGTGAATAAAGCACCTGTGGCGACAGCAGCGACAGTATCTGTTGCTAATGGCGTTGCCAATATTTCATTAGCAGGGACAGATCCTGATGGCGATGCATTGACCTATGCGATCGCAACAAAAACAGGTTTAGTCTACGGGGCATTAAGTGCGATATCGAATATAAAGGATGTTACGTATACCGTCACAGGTAAACCAGAAACTCCGGTTGCTGAAACATTTACATTTACCGTCAGTGATGGCAAATTAACCAGTGCGCCAGCGACGATCACCATTAATGTTCCAGCTTATATTAACAAAGCGCCTATTGCGACTGCTGCGACAGTATCAGTTGTCAATGGTGTTGCCACAATTACTTTAGCGGGGACAGATCCAGATGGGGATACATTCTCTTATGCTGTCGCTGATAAATCAAAATTAGCGTATGGGACATTAAGTGCAATATCGAATGGCAAAGTGCTTACGTATACAGTGAACACTCGTCCAGAAATTGCTGTTACCGATACATTTACA
>JACCDG010655145.1_pt1 | contig 15627 bp, 10 predicted proteins | sample 7442471 | NCBI WGS metagenome assembly JACCDG01 (sample SAMN15323444, study PRJNA562643) | freshwater metagenome | isolation source: river surface water | place: USA:Blue River Watershed | collected 2017-08-17
CCTTTGCTTACATTTTTTGGTACCGGAATTTCTACAGCTACTTTTCTTGCGATGTGTTGCGCAATGTTTGAAATATTGGTTTGTATTTTTTGATCTTCCACACTGGCCGTGATACTCATGCCAGCTGTATTATTTTTTGAACTATTTACGACAACAAGTCCGGCCCATTTTTTTGTTACTGTTTCTCCTTCAATAAAAAACGGGAGTGTAGCGTCTTTGATACTTAATTGCACTGGCTTAAATGAAAAATCAAGCATTGCCTTTACCGATGCCCACCTGCCAGCGCCTGCGGCGCGAATATAAAATTCATTGATTCCTTTTTTTAATTGAACTGGTATGTACATCCATCCATAGCGGTACATATCTCCAGCATGCGGTGCTCCATTAATAAATACCATAGAGTGCCCTGTTCCAATAAACACAGCAGTACCAGCTTTTGGCGCATTATAGGTTAGGTATAAATAACCATTGGCAAGCGCTTGACTTCTAAAATTGTGCGCACTATCTGCTTTTATGGCTGTCCACTTTGTTTTTGCCTCCGCTGAAACCGCTAATCCTTCCTGCGGCTTACTTTCACCTTTATAGATACTATAAGCAAGTGTATCGGAATACATGGCTTCTCTACCATATTGATGCACTTTACCCGATGCAAGCCCGTTTGTGAAATGATATACATTTTGTGCAAGTAACACACTTGAGCAAAGCATAGTAAATGCAAAGAATATTTTTTTCATGAATTTATATTTGCAGTTAATTTACGCCACTATTAAGTGAACCTATTATTTATTTTTTAACCGGTTCAAATAGGCTTAAAAAAGGTTAGAATTCAGTTATTGAAATAAATTAAATTTAGGGTACTAAAATACGTTGTATGAATTTTTTATTCCGCCCTACAATCTCTTATATAGTGGTGCTTTTTTCTTGCATGACTATTACTTGTGTAAATGCCCAAAAAGTAACAGCACCTTCTTTTGCCATGGTGCAAAATGGGCATTCGAGTGCTGTCATTGTAACCCCAGTAAATGCAGATAAAGAGGAACTTTTAGCGGCTAACGAACTCAGTGAATATGTTTTTAAAATAAGTGGTGCGCGCATTTCGGTTTCAACTCAAAAAAATGCCAAAAATTCAGTTATTTATATTGGTCGTGCATGTCCAAATTATGCGGCACTTACAAAAAATGAATATGCGATTGCGAGTAGTAAAAATGAGCTTCAAATTACAGGCGCAACACCCAACCAAACACTTGAAACCGTATATGTTTTATTAGAAGAATTTTTAGGCTGTCAGTTTTTATCGCCAAGTGTAGAAAAAATTCCCACAACAAAAAATATTAGTATTGCAGCGTCTTATGCTTATACCCCAGCTGTATTAACAAGAACAGTTCACTCAAAACTATTTTATGACAACCCGTCTTTTGCTGCCAAACGTAGAGTAACCACCGAAGGGTTTCCAAAATTTGTACCAGAGGCGCGCGTACACACTTTTAATAAGTTTCTACCAGAAAAAAACTTTTTTGAACATCATCCAACATTTTACGCGCTCGTAAAAAATAAAAGACAGCCCACACAACTTTGTTTATCCAACGATACGGTGTATCAAATTATTAAAGATTCTGTAGCTGCATTTTTTAATCGCAGACCCACTGCCACTGTTTTATCTGTTAGTCAGGATGATAATACACAGTATTGTACTTGCGATAAATGTGCAGCCATCGATGCTTATGAAGGTTCTCCATCTGGAACGATGATAACGCTTGTAAACCGCATTGCCAAAGACTTTCCGAATAAAACAATTGCAACGCTTGCGTATCAATACACCAGAAAAGCACCCCTTCATATTAAACCTGAAAAAAATGTTTTAGTGACGCTTTGTTCAATTGAGTGCGATAGAAGTGCTCCTATAGCAGAGAAATGTAAAGATTTTGAATCAGACTTAAAAGCATGGGGCGCTATCGGTGCCACTATTCAAATTTGGGATTACACCACACAGTTCACTAATTTTTTAGCACCCTTTCCAAATTTAGAAACATTACAACCTAACATTAATTTATTTGTAGACAACAATGCCAATTGGATTTTTGAACAGCATAGTCATAATCCTTCCGAATTTTTTGAACTTCGCAGTTGGTTGCTTTCAAAATTTTTATGGAATCCAAAAGCAAACTACAATGTGCTACTTAATGAATTTGCAAAAAATTATTATGGCGTAGCATCGCCCTATATTGTTAAGTATTTAAATGATTTGCATGCTGCAATAAAAGAAACTCCTAAATTTTATTTATTCTTATACGGAGATCCAGCGCAAGGGTTTGAATCTTGGTTAAGTGAGCAAAAATTAAAGCAGTACAATGCACTTTTTGATACTGCTTCACAAGTAACAGCTGGTAATGCTGCCTTACAGGCACGCGTCAATGAAGCGCGTATTGGACTTGATTTTGCAACACTCGAATTTTACCGTTTAAACAAGTCAGGATTTCCACTTTCCGATGTACAAAACATCGACAAACGTATCGCTAGATTCACTAACGCCACAAATGCGCAGGGCATCAAAATTATCAATGAAATGGGCTTACCCTTAACCGATTATTTACAAGGGTATCAAAAATTAGTTGCTAATTCTAAAGAGGTTAATTTGGCCAAAAATGCTAAGGTAAACCTTGCCATCAAACCCGTTAAATATGCCAAAGAAGACCCACAAGCCCTTACCGATGGGGCATTTGGAGGTTGGAGCTTTTATGCCAATTGGCTTGGCTTTTTAGATGACTTGAAAGCCACCATCGACCTAGGGGCGGTTACCAATTTTTCTGAGGTTTCTGTCTCTTTTTTACAGGTTACCAATCATGTGGTGTTTTTTCCAACAGCGGTAACATTTGAGGCCTCCGAAGATGGCATCAACTATACGCCTATTCAAACTGTCGAGAACGTATTTCCGTTGGCAAAAACCAGCAAGGTTAATGACATACAAGTATTTGCAACTGCTTCAAAAAGCCAAAAAGCAAGGTTTATTAGAGTTACTGGAAAAAACATGAAGTCACCACCTTATTGGCATCATGCGGCGGGAACGGGTGCTTGGATTTTTGCAGATGAGATTGTGGTGAAGTAATCATTTTTGTGCGGGAATATTTATAACTTGAAGGCCTAAATTTATCGCCATGAAAAAATTTGGCTTATTCATTTTTCTATTCGTATTTATAGGCAATATACAAGCGCAAAAAATATTTGCTGTAGACTATGCATCGCAAGCACAAGTAAAAGTTTTTGTTGTCAAATATGAAAGTCAAGCAGATCTAAAAGTATACAAAGTTAAATATGAAAGTCAGGCTGGCGATAACAACGGCAAATGGTTTTTTACTTCCTATGCCTCTCAAGCAAAAAAGAAAATCTTTTTTGTAGATTATGAAAGCCAAGCTGATGTAAAAATATTTTTTGTAGAATACGAAAGTCAGGCCGGCTGGCGTATTAGTTCCAAGCGTTATTTATTTTATTAATTCCTTATCAAATATCTTCTATGTTTTCAAAGTATTTAGTGGGTGCATTTGCATCTATCATTGCGTTTACACCTCAAATGCAAGCACAAAAAAAAGTAGTTTCAAAAACCGCCGTTGTTGTTCCTGTAGATGAAAATTTAGTGCCTTCACACTTTAATAATTTGTTGTGGAGAAACATTGGTCCACTTCGTGGCGGCAGGTCGGTAACTGCAACGGGTGTAGTACAAAATCAATTAACCTATTACATGGGTACCACTGGTGGTGGTGTTTGGAAAACAGAAGACGCTGGACAAACATGGAATAATATATCTGATGGTTATTTTAAAACAGGTAGTGTAGGTGCTGTCGCTGTTGCAGAGTCAGACCCTAATGTGGTATATGTTGGTATGGGAGAGCATGCACCTAGAGGTGTAATGAGCTCTTATGGTGATGGTGTGTATAAATCTACCGATGCTGGTAAAACATGGAAGCATATGGGTCTAGAATTAACGCGTCAAATATCTTGGATACGCATAGACCCAAACAACCCCGATGTTGTTTATGTAGCCGCACAAGGTGCCACACATGGCCCTTCTGCAGATCGTGGTGTATATAAATCTACCGATGGTGGTTTGCATTGGACAAAAGTTTTATTTGTTGATAACAACACAGGTTGTGCCGATTTAGCGATGGACATGAACAATCCGCGCATTTTATATGCTGCCATGTGGGAATATCAAAGATTACCATGGGAAATAAAAAGTGGTGGTCCAGGAAGTGGTATGTATAAATCTACAGATGCAGGACTTACCTGGAATAAAATTGAAAACGGATTACCTGCAGAACTTGGAAAAATGAGTGTTTCTGTTTCTAGAGCCAATCCTGAAAAAGTATATGCACTCGTAGAAAGTGATACCGAAAAAGAATTGGGTGGACTTTTTGTTTCAAATGATGCAGGAAAAAACTGGAATAGAATTAGTAAAGACCACCGCTTAACACAACGCGCCTGGTATTACATCGAAGTGTTTGCTGATCCTACCAACGAAAACGTTGTGTATGTCTTAAATTCTCCAGGATTACGCTCTAGTGATGGAGGAAAAACATGGACCAATATGAGTGGCACCCATGGTGACTATCACCAACTTTGGATTCATCCAAAAAATAGCAGTAATATGATTGTTGCCAATGATGGTGGTGCTGCTGTAACATTTAATACCGGTAAAGTTTGGTCTACGCAGGCCAACCAACCTACTTCACAAATTTATCGCGTCAATGCAGATCATTTATTCCCGTATAATTTATACGGCGGCCAGCAAGACAATAGTTCCATCAAAATGGCAAGCCGCGTAACAAATGGTTACCGCATTTCCGACAAAGATTGGACAAGCACCGCAGGTGGTGAATCTGCGTTTGTTGCATTTGATCCAAACAATCCAGTCATTACCATGGGCGGATCTTATCAGGGCACTATTGAAGCCTATAATAATGTTACTAAAGAAGGCGTGAATATTATGGAGCACCCTGTGCAATATCAAGCCCTTCAGCCAAAAGATATGAAGTACCGTTTTAATTGGAATGCGCCTATTGTGTATGATCCATTAGAGCCAGGAGCCTATTATCATGCGGGAAATATTTTATTTAAAACCACCGATTTGGGTATAACTTGGAAAGCCGTTTCTCCAGATTTAACCAGACATGATACCACCAAAATGGGTATTAGTGGTGTCCCTTATACCAACGAAGGTGCAGGTGGCGAAAACTATTGTACCATTAGTTATGTAGCACTATCAGAAAATGAAAAAGGCGTTATTTATACAGGTAGTGATGATGGACTGGTATACCTAACAAAAGATGGCGGCAACAATTGGATAAATATTACCCCAAAAAATTTAGAAGAGTCTTTAATTAATGCGATTGACGTTTCTAGCGTTAATAAGGGTACTGCATATATTGCTGTAAATAAATATAAGGTAAATGATTTCACGCCTATTATATATAAAACAACAGATTATGGCGCTTCTTGGAAACAAATTTCAAACGGTATACCTTATGGTGCTTTTGTAAAAGTGGTAAGAGAAGATCCTACAAATCCTAAAATTTTATACGCAGGAACAGAAACAGGATTTTATATTTCATATAATGGTGGCGATAATTGGAAGCAACTGCAATTAAATTTACCGGTGGTTCCAATTACGGATTTAAAAGTGCATGAAAATCATTTGCTTGCCTCTACACAAGGCAGGGCCTTTTGGATTTTAGATGATTTAGAACCTATCAGACAGTACAGTAAAGACACAGCACTAAGCAATTTATTTGCCGTATCCAATGTGCACCGTATTTCAGGTGGTAGTGTTTTAGATTATGGTAATCTGACAGATAAAAACGGTAAACCTATTAACACAATAGGGGCCAATCAAGTAAGCGGCGCCGTAATTTATTACACCCTACATGCAGCTGAAACTGCAACCAAAAAAGCCAAGCTTGTTTTTTCTGATGCGACAGGAAAGGTTGTTAGAACTTTTTATGCAAACGCACCGAATAATAAAACAAGTAACAATAAAAACGAAAATGATCCTGAACTATCAGTAAAGCCTGGTTTAAACCGTTTTGTTTGGGATTTACGTGAGGAATCTATCGCATCTATTCCAGGCGTATTTATCGAAGGAAGTTATGACGGTGCACGCGTGCTACCTGGCATGTATAAAGCCTCACTTCATCTAGACTCAAGTGTTTATGAAAAAACCTTTCAGGTGCTTTCGGACCCCCGCATTAAAGCCACTACTGCAGATTATGAAAAGCAGGTCAACCTATTGCAAAATATTGCCGCAGACGTAAATGATATTCATGTATCCGTTGTACGTATGCGCAATATGAAAAAGCAATTAGCCGGAATTATTGACCGTATCGAAAACAAAGAGGCTTTCAAAATTATTATTACCCTTGCAGATTCAATCAACGATAAAATAGACGAGTGGGAAGCCAAGCTCATTCAAACAAAGTCTGAATCAAATGACGACGTCATTAATTTTGTAAATAAGCTAACGGCTAATTATATCTTTTTAAGAGGTGAGCTAGACACCAATACACCTCATGTTACATCGGGTCATGTACAAAGGTTTAAAGAATTAAATGCCGAGTGGCTTATTTATAAAGCGGAGCTTAACGCTATACTTGAAAAGGATATCAAAAATTTTAATGAAAAGTGTAAAGCTTTACAGTTAGCGCACACTTCACTTATTGATTAATAGTACCACTAGCCCATTTAAGTCCGTAATACGATTTTACAATTTTGAACTGCAGAGAAATAAGTTTCTCTGCAGTTTCAATTACTTTATTTTCACGAGCGTTTACCACAAATAAGTTACTATCCCGATTGTAAAACTTAATGAGCTCACCTTTTAGTAATGCATTGGTGTTGTTGTTAATAACAAACTGTGTTTCCAACTGATTTTTTAGGAAAAAATTTTCGTTGCTATAAGTTTTAACCTTGTTTTGAACCTCAATTTTTTTAGCAGCAAAAGCTAGGTTTGTTTCTTCAATTTTTAGTTTTGCTTTTCTATATTCACCACGGCCTTCTCTCAAAAACAAAGGCATTTTAAAATCTACCCCAAACTTATAGTTGTTTTGGTAAAACTGTGCACCAGCATCTTTAAAGACGTTATAGTTTTGGTTTAAAATATTTGACTTAACATTTAACATGGGAAGTAGCGATTGAAATTTTAATTTCTTTTCAATGAGTAAGTTGTTAATCTTATACTCATAAGCACGTACTTCTGGGTTTTGTAAAATGGATAAACTAATTAAGTCTCCAATGGCAGTCTCCATCGATATTTTTTTGCTATCGAGTGTGTCTGGAATCATAGTAGGACTTAATTGTAAGGCGCTATCCTGATTGTCCCACAAAAAATAAGATAATTCGATTCCTGCGTTTGTAAAAAGTAAATCAGCATCGTTTTCTAAAATTTTTAATTGCTGTAATTGTGTAAGTGCTTCGAGTGTATCTAGTGATGCTCTTTCTCCGTTGTTAAAAGCAATTTTTGTGATGTTAAATCTATTGGTAGATGTAACAACAAACTGATTGTATAATTTTAATAATTGATACTGTGCTGCCCACTTCCAATATTGTAAACTGGCGTCTAATAGAAGATTGTTGACAATCGATTGTTTCTCCTGCTCACTAGCTCGTATTAAATTTTTTGCTTGTAAAACAGCAGCCCTGCGCTTATCAATCACTAAGTTTTTAAGTACCGGTACGCTAATACCAAGGTAACTACTTTGTCCTTTAGATACTTCACTATTTAAAAATTGCCCTCTGTTACTTTCTATACCTGTGCTAATATCTATACCAGCCCAAGTAGGAATTTTTAACTCTGTATTTTGATAATTGAAATAGTTTTTGCCATCAAATGTTTTCATATCAGATTGAAAACCAATAGTGGGATCAAAGTTTGAGCGTGCAATCAACGCATCGGCGTTTGCTTTGTCAACAACAATTGTTGCTTGCTTGCTAAGGGGATGATTTTTTTTAACTTGATCTATAAACTCGTTATAGGTAAGTTGCTGACCAAATCCCTTTGAACATATAAATAATAGGAATATTATTTGTTTTAAATACCTCATTTTTTAGTCTTTTCAACTTGTGCTTGATAATATTCTGGCGGAAATCCGTTTATATTTCGCCATAGCTCATATCCAATACTAACATCTTTCAAAAGTGCGATACCATTTGCGCCACCTCCGAATTTTAATTGTTTTGGCCATGGGTTATCCCTAGAGTCTTCGGATACCAAAACCCTGAATTTTCCATTTTCGCTGATACCATTTTCAATGACTGTAATGACGCCGCCAAATGTACCATAGGAACTGTTGGGCCATCCACTAAACACAATGGCCGGAAATCCATCAAAAATAAATCGTACTTTCTGGCCTTTACTAATAAGGGGTAAGTCCATAGGTTCTACAAATAGCTCAACGGCGTATTTGATATCTTTTGGAACAATTTCTACAATCATTTCTCCCTCTTTAACGTATTCACCAATACCCGCTTTTTTTGCTTTGGTAATTTGCCCTGTTTGTGGTGCAATGATGTAATAAAGTTTATTTCTTACATCGTAATTGGCGTAGTTATTTTCAAGTTTTGCAAGATCACCCATACCAATGGCTTGATCTGCACTCGCTGTAAATTTATCGCCATTTACTTTTGCTATTTTATCATTGTAGTCTTGTAAAATGCTACTTTGTTCAAATAATAAAGCAAGCGTTTCTTGCTTTGACTGCGCATACTTATTTTCTGCAGCAATTTTTTTAGCAGAAGCGTTTTGATAATTCACTTTTCTTCTTTCAAAATCTACGAGTGAAATGACACCGCTATCCAACATATTTTTGGCTGCATCAATTTGTCTTTTTGTAACCTGTAATTCATTGATTTGTGCAACCAATTCCATACTATCTGATACTAGTTTTAGCTGTAATTGTTGTTGTTTGATTTTAAGCTGATCTAGTTTAATAAGCTGAAGCTCTGCTAACGCCCTCTCTTGTTTCCCAGCCATTTCACCTTTTCTGGTATAACCCTCAATAGCAGCTGATTTAGCTTGAATCTGAGACCGCATTTTTTCTAATAAAAGTGGGTCAAGGTATTCAAATTTTACCTCGCTTAGTTGCATGATCGTATCACCTGCTTTAATGGCATCTCCTTCCTTTACCCACCATTTCACTACTTTTCCAGCAATAATGGTATTTACCTCTTGTCTTCTTTGTTCTTGTTGAAGTGTGGTGATACTTCCCTTTGCCCTAATATTTTGAGTCCATGGTAAAAAAAGAATGACTACCATGACAATAGATAGAATAATAAATACCCTAGTTATTCTATTCTCTTTCTCTATTTGATAAATATTGTTATACGCTTTCATTCTTATTTATTTTTACTTTCTACAGAAACAATAGATCCATTTTGTAGATAAATAATTTTATCAAAAATTTCTTGGTGTGAATTACTTCCGGCAGTTACTAGCATGGTCACATTTTCTAATTTTGCCATCATCTCTCTAACGGACTCAATTGCGGTTGCGTCTAGTCCATCAAATGGATTTTCTAGAAGAAGTAATGTTTTTCTACTAAAGAGTGCTCTTGCTAGTAGTATACCTTGTTTGATTTTTTCAGGAAGCTTTTTGCCTGCAGGATCTATATCGGTGTCAAAACCAATTTCTAGTTCCCCTATAAATGATTCGAGCCCTGTAGATTTTGTAAGTTGGTATAATTCCTCATTGGTTACGCCGCTGTCGCCCATGGTAATATTGTCTCTTATAGTGCCTTGAAAAATATCTTGTTGGCTAATAAGTACGCCTGTATTCGACCTCAATGAATCAATGGCATAACTTCCTAGCGCTACATTATTGATTCTGATAGCGCCGGAAAAATTGGTAAAAGTGCCAGTAAGTAAACGTAATAAAGTTGATTTTCCAGAACCAGAGTTTCCAACAATCAACACTTTTTCACCTGAATGTATTTCTATATTAATTTCGTTTAAAACATTTTTACGATTCGGATAATTAAACGAAACGTTTTTGAAGTCAATTTTCATTCCATTGCTTCCAGCAATCGTTTCATTACCTGCACTTTCTAATTCGGCACTTTTAATTTTATCTAATTTTTCAATGGCTGTTAAGGTATCATATGCTTTATCTAATGTTAGAATCAATTTTTCTACAGAACTAATAACGGCTAGAATCACAATGTCTGCAGCAATGAATTGTCCAATATTAATTTGCTGATTTAATAATAAATAAACCCCCACAATTAACATAGCTGCCGTAATAATAATTTTAAAGGCTACAAGACTCCAAAACTGCGTCAATAAAATTTTAAAATAGCTCGTTCTTGCAATTAAATAATTGCTTACTAATTCATCGGTTTTTTCGATGTGTAAAGAGGTTTTTTTAGCGTATTTAAAGGTTTTTACTACCCTTGCCAATTCTTGCAACCATGCAGCTGTTTTGTATTTATAATCGCTGGCTAATAAGTTTTTTGTGAAACCTTTGGGAAGTGTTGTTGCAAGAATCACATATAAAAGTACCACGAGTACAATACCAAATGCAATAAACACAGGGTGGTAAAGTGACAGTAAAATAATACCAAATAAAATTTGGATAAATGCAGCAGGAATTTCTAATAAAATTTTTTCGATACCCTTTTGTAAAGTTATGGTATCAAAAAACCGGTTAACAAGCTCTGGTAAGTAATAATTATCCAGCTTTTCAATGTTCAAATGTGGAATCTTGTCTGCAAAGCTAAGGGCATCCCTGGTATAAATCTTTTGCTTGATTTTTTCAATAATCTGGAGTTGTCTGATTTGAAAAAGTCCGTTTAAGAAAACGCCCAATACAACAACAGTGATGAGTACCACTATGGATGTTGATAACGCACCCGCCATAACAAATCCAATAATACTTTGTATGCCTAAGGGTGTAACAAGTTGCACTAAACCAGCAAGTATGGCATAGATGTATATCGCTGACACTTCTTTTTTGTCAAGCTGTAAAATGGCTACTAATTTTCTAGCAGCTACAATAGGTGTAATTTTTTTATAAGTCATCATATTTATATAAAGGGTCTATTTCTGAACATGCTTCCATTTCAAATACGGGCTTAATAATACCATCTTTTAAACCGTATACCCAACCATGTAAGTGTGGACTTTGTTCATTTTGCCATGCTTTTTGGATGATAGATGTTTTAGATAATTGCAATACTTGCTCTTGAACATTGAGTTCAACAAGACGGTCAAATTTGCTTTCTTCACTAGTATGCGTATCTAGCTCTGTTTTGTGAAAGCGGTATACGTCTTTAATATTTTTAAGCCACATATTTAATATCTTATTGTAGCTATGGTTAGTCATTGCAGCCTTTACACCGCCGCAGCCATAGTGCCCACACACAATAACATGTTTTACTTTTAAATAGGTAACTGCATAATCTAATACACTCAATAAATTAACATCAGTGTGTACCACCATGTTTGCAATATTTCGGTGAACAAAAATTTCACCGGGTTGTGTATTTGTTATTTCGTTGGCAGGCACACGACTATCGCTACAACCAATCCATAAAAAATCGGGCTTTTGTATATCAGATAGCCTAGAAAAAAATCCAGGGTCATCAAGTTTACGTTCTTCTGCCCAAGCCTTATTTTCTAAAAGTAGTTTTTCGTAAATTTTCATTTTTTTGTATAATTTATGAGCAAATGATTAGGGTTATATTCGTGTAAACTAAAGCTTACTGAAATATTTTTTAAGTGTACATGACATAAAAAGTCATTTATTTCATCAATCACATCTTTGTCAATAAAATCTGCCTTTCTAATATCAATTAATAGATAGGAGTTATTGGGCAATGACTCTAATTTTTGTTTGATAATTGCTTTATTTAAAAACGTTATATCTTTTCTAAACCTAATCAGGTATTGATTGTTGTCTTGTATCATTAAGATGGCGGATTTAAAATTTCCACGAATAATAAAAATGACACTGGCAATAATACCAATCGCAATACCAAATAATAGATTGCTAAATAATATGGCAATGATCGTAATGCAAAAAGGGATAAATTGATTGAGACCTTTTTGATGCATCTCTTTAAATATATTAATTCTTGCAATTTTATAACCCGTTACTATAAGTATGGCAGCAATGGCACTTAACGGTATTTTATTAAGTATAAAAGGAATCAATGCTACGCCAATTAATATAAGCACGCCATGAAATATGGTAGACTGTTTTGATTTAGCTCCTGCACTAACATTGGCAGAACTTCTTACAATCACCGAAGTGATAGGAAGACCCCCAATGAGACCTGATATAATATTACCTATACCTTGCGCCTTTAATTCTTTGTTTGATGGCGTTATTCTTTTTAAAGGATCTATTTTATCAATGGCTTCAATGCCTAAGAGTGTTTCAAGAGAAGCAATTAAAGCTAACATAAATCCAGCCAACCAAACTTCAGGATTTCCAATTTCATGAAAATTTGGAAATGTGAAAAACGAAACAAATTCTTGCACATTGTTGGCCACAGGTAACCACACCAAATGTTTTTGTTCAAGCGGCAACATGTTAAATAGGCCTGCGCCATATGTGTTTAGCGCAATAGCTACCAATACAACAACGAGTGGACCTGGAACATAATGTATCCATTTGTTACTTTTGTGATTGAATTGTTCCCAAAATATTAATACGACCATCGAAACCCCACCAATGAGCACTGACATGGGTGTTAAAAAATTTACAGCCGTTAAAATAGTGGTGATGGTGTTGTTGTGATCGTCTTGTAAAAATGATTCATCACCTTCAAAATCTGCATCATAGCCTAGTAAGTGCGGGATTTGTTTCATCATTAAAATAATTCCAATCGCAGCAACCATTCCTTTGATGACGGCGTTTGGTATATAGTCACCAACAATGCCCCCTTTTAAAAAAGCGAATAAAATTTGAAAAGCACCGGCAATTAAAACTGCTAATAAGAAAGTTTCAAAGCTTCCTAGTTTAATGATCATGGCTGATACCACAAATGTTAAACTAGCTGCAGGTCCCGAAACACTTAAATGCGACCCGCTTAATTGTCCAACTACAATACCTCCAATGATACCAGCAATAATGCCTGAAAAAATCGGGGTTCCAGATGCCAGCGCAATGCCAACACAAAGCGGTAGTGCTACAAGTAGTACTACAATGGATGCAGAAAGGTTATTACCTAGGTGCGTATATAATTTTTTCATGTATTGTAATTGATAAAACCCAAATTAATCTAGTTGAACTAGTATATATGCTGATATGTATTTAAGCAAATAATTTGTTGGGCGGCGGAACGGGAACATCGCTAATATGGTGTATGGGTAAGCGAGTTTGAAATGCAGCGTATGCAGTTGTTAGACTGTTGTGTAAGTTAATTTCGTAATGGACCTCTTGATCTTGATTGTCAACATATGAATCGTTGCATTTGCTCAATTCTTTAATTGTTGTACCCGAACAATTAATTTCTTCATTAAGCTGATTGTCAAATAGCATTTCACCAATTTCACGAACGGGTAACACCTGAATCAGGAGCACCGCCATTAATATGATATTGATTAAATTTCGTTTCATGCTGATGTACAAATATAATACCCGGTTACTACAACAATTGGTGTGTTAAAAGGTTTAACATGTTTATAGGGTTTGTTTGACAACTTTATGACAATCAATCCTTTGTTTAAATATTTAAACCCCCGCAAGCGCTAATGACCTGACCCGTAACATAGGAACTCATGTCACTTGCTAAAAATAGGGTGGTATTGGCAATTTCTTCGGCTTTGCCAAACCTACCTAGTGGAATTTTGCTTAAAAAAGCAGTAGCAGCTTCCCCTTCTTTTAAATAATGGGTCATATCGGTTTCAACAAAGCCTGGTGCAATAGCATTGCATCTAATATTTCTACTGCCAAGTTCTAGGGCCACTGATTTTGTAAATCCTATAATGCCTGCTTTACTTGCTGCATAACTACTTTGGCCAGCATTGCCTCTAATGCCAATAATAGAACTCATGTTGATAATACTACCAGATTTGGCTTTCATCATGGGCCTGATCACCTGCTTGGTCATATTAAAGACACTCTTTAGGTTGGTGTCCATCACTTCGTCCCACTGTTCTGCGTTCATGCGAAGCAGTAAATTATCTTTTGAAATACCTGCATTGTTTACACAAATATCTACCGTACCAAATGTGGCAACTACATCATTTACAAAGGCTTCGCACTCCTCAAAAATGCCCGCATTACTCTGGTATGCCTTTGCTTTAACCCCTAGTGCTTCGATTTGAGCTACCAGCGCTGCAGCTTTTTCGGCACTTCCACTACTTACATAGGTGAATGCAATATGACTTCCTTGTTCTGCTAATTTTAATGCGATGGCCGCACCAATTCCACGAGCTGCTCCTGTTACGATTGAGACTTTTCCTGCGAGTAATTTCATATCCAGTAATTATAGATATGTAAAACGAATTTTAGCTATGCATATTGTTGTAAAAGCAACAATAATTCATCGATATACCTGCGGTCGTTGCTGAGTCTTGGCACTTTATGTTGACCCCCAAGTTTCCCTTTGTTTTTAAGCCATGTATGAAACAATCCCTCAGGAAGGGCGGTCACTTTTGGAAGCCCAAGTGCAATGTCTTTGTAACGCTTGGCCTCATAGTCGCTATTCACTAGTTTTAAGTTCTGGTCCAGGGCTATTGTAAAGGCTGTTAGGCTTTCAGGTTTATTTTCAAATTCGATCAGCCATTCATGTGCCCCCTGGTTTTGATCTCCAAAATAGATGGGTGCCGCTGTATAATCTTTAACCACAAGTCCGGTGCTTGCTGCTGCAGCTGCGATGGCTTTATCCGTGTTGTCTACCATCACTTCTTCTCCAAACGCATTGATAAATTGTTTGAGTCTGCCGGTTACCACAATCCGGTAAGGCGCAAGGCTTGTAAATTTAACAGTGTCGCCCACTAAATAGCGCCATAAACCTCCATTGGTACTAATCACCAATGCATAATTTTTACCAATTTCCACTTTGTCAAGTCCAATGGTGCGTGGTTTTTCTTTTCCGTATTCTTCGGTGGGCATGAATTCATAAAAAATACCGTGGTCTAAGAATAAAAGCATGCCTTCTACAGTTGGATCATCTTGCGCAGCAAAAAAACCTTCCGATGCATTGTACATTTCTAAATAGGTGCAACCAGGTCCAATTAGTTTTTGAAATTGTTCTTTGTAAGGCGTAAAAGAAACACCACCATGAATGTATAATTCTAAACTTGGCCACACTTCTTTTAAAGTTTGCTTACCAGTGATTTCTAAAATTCTTTTGATGAGTAAAAGTGTCCAGGTAGGAACACCAGAAATTGACGTTACATTTTCTTCAATGGTAGATTGCGCTAATTGTTCAATTTTTGTTTCCCACTCATCCATGAGTGCAATGGATAATTCTGGAGTGCGAATCCAGTTGGCCCACATAGGTGTATTTTGAAGAAGTACCGCACTTAAATCACCAACACTTATGTCTTCGTTGATTTTACTAATTTGATGACTTCCGCCAATTACAAGTCCTTTGCCAGTTAGTAAATCACTATCATTATTAAATTTATAATTCA
>JACCDG010958617.1_pt1 | contig 15613 bp, 14 predicted proteins | sample 7442471 | NCBI WGS metagenome assembly JACCDG01 (sample SAMN15323444, study PRJNA562643) | freshwater metagenome | isolation source: river surface water | place: USA:Blue River Watershed | collected 2017-08-17
ACGCCAAATGGGAGCTACTAGCACCTGTCGTGGCCATTGGTTCTTTGGCCAGTGGTTTGGCCACCCCCACTGAGAGTGCCGCACTGACGGCCATCTATGCCGTGCTCACACAAGCGTTGGCGCATCGTGAGCTAGACACTCACAAACTGGGCGCGTGCTTATCTCAATGCACACAAATCATTGGTGGCGTGATGTTGATCTTGGGTATGGCTTTGGGCTTGACCAACTTCTTGGTTGACGCTGGTATCCCAGATCTAGCCACTGAATGGGTGCAGGGTGTGACGCAAAACAAGTGGCTGTTCTTGTTGGCGTTGAATGTGTTTTTGTTTGCAGCTGGTGCCTTGATGGAAATCTTCGCTGCCATTGTGGTGTTGGTGCCATTGCTGCTGCCTTTGGCTATGAGCTATGGCATTGACCCGGTGCACTTTGGCATCATCTTTTTGGCCAACATGGAGATGGGCTTTTTATGTCCACCTGCCGGCATGAACATTTACTTTGCGTCTGCTGTTTTTAAGAAGCCCATAAGGACAGTGGCGGCTTCGGTCGCACCTGCGTTGGTGGCTATTTTTGTGGGCACAGTGTTGATCTCGTGGATGCCAATCTTGGCCACCGGATTGCCCACCCTCGTGATGTCGTTTATGCGTTGAGCAGCTGTATGTGGCTGCTGATGCTACGTTGCGACAGGTGTGCCAAGGTTCTGCGTGAATGGCCTTCAGGCGATAAGGTTTCACACATCGTGACTTTGGCCTGAATGCCTGTGGACGTCATCACTTGGTGCAAGGATTGCACAAACCCAATGTCTCCAAAGAAAGCAGCCTTGAGGCACAAAGCGCCAGTGCTTGGGTTGGTGTAACGAATGGCTAAAGGTTGCACAGGTATGTTGTGTTGAATGGCAGATTCAAACAAGTTGCCATGAAATATCTTGACCTCGTGACCCTCGCTGCTGGTGCCTTCTGGAAATCCAGCCACGCAATAACCGTGATGCAGTGCAATGGAGAGTTCATCCACCATGCGGCGTGTAGAGGCGGGTGAGCCGCGATCGACAAACACCACACCGCAACCTTTGGCAATGCTGCCTACCACGGGCCATTGCTTGATCTCGGCCTTGGCCACAAAGATGCTGGGTTGAATAGTTTGGATGATGAGTGCGTCGACCCACGACACATGGTTAGCCACCAACAAACGTGGTTCGCCTGTGTGTCGAGCGAGTGGGAGATGCGTTTCGTGAATCACTTGAATGCCCAATACATCTAACGTGTGTTGGGACCAGTCTCGGATGGCTTCTAATTTTTTCTCTTTGCTGAGGCGTGGAAATTGGACCCACAAAATCCAGAAGGCATGGCCAAAGGCGCTAAGGAGTCGTAAATATTTAATCAGCATGGTTGGTTGAGAAGCATAGGTTTGATGTGTGACAAATTGGTGAATGTTTCATGCTTCATATTGCGTTGTATGTCACGAATATTTCATGCAATCGTCTCGGCTTATTCATATGGCTTGATAAGAATCATGGCCATTGAAACCTAAGGAGCCGCTATGAAAGAACTGCCAAACCCCACCATGCCGCTGTCGTTCATCGATGTGCCCCGGGGGTCGCTTCATCGACACGATCTTGACGCTCAAGAAACTTCTGTCTCTGCCCAAAAAACCGAAACTCGCCCAGCCCTGATCGTTGAATGGGCTAAGCACCAAGACGAGGTGCGTGAGGCACAGCGCTTGCGCTACGACGTGTTTGCCACCGAAATGGGGGCACGTTTGAAAGACAGCATTCCTGGTCACGACATCGATTTGTTTGATGACTTTTGCGAGCATCTCATCATTCGCGATGATGTGACCGAACAGGTGATTGGCACCTACCGTGTGTTGACCCCAGCCCAAGCCAAACGCATTGGTAGCACCTACTCAGACTTGGAGTTTGATCTGACTCGTTTGCGCCAGTACCGCGAGCGCATGGTTGAGTTAGGCCGCAGCTGCGTACATCCAGAGCACCGACACGGCGGCGTGATCATGGCTTTGTGGGGTGCCTTGGCCGAGTTCATGGTGCGTAACAAACTCGATGTGATGATTGGCTGTGCCAGCATCCCCATGTTGCACCAAGGTGTGGTGAGTGGCGAAGTGGCCGCCAGCATTTGGCATCAGTTGAAGAAAACGCATTTGGCCGGTGTGGAGAACCAAGTCACGCCGCGTTTGGCGTTGCCTGTCGAGCAATGGGAAGTTAACCCCGCGTTTGAACCGCCAGCATTGATCAAAGGTTACTTGCGTCTTGGTGCCAAAGTGTTGGGCGCGCCTGCATGGGACCCAGATTTCAACACCGCTGACTTGCCCATGTTGATGAAGATCAACGACATGCCACCGCGTTACCGCAAACACTTTTTGGGTGCTTGATGCATTACAGAGCCATCTTTATTTCGGACCTTCATCTGGGCACGCCTGGGTGTCAAGCAGAAGCACTGTTAGATTTTTTAAAAGAAAACACCAGTGACTACTTGTACTTGGTAGGGGACATCATTGATGGCTGGCAATTACGCCGCCGTTGGTATTGGCCACAAGCACACAACGACGTCATTCAAAAGCTGCTGCGTAAAGCGCGCAAAGGATGCCGTGTCATTTATGTGCCGGGCAACCACGATGAATTTGCAAGACATTTTCTAGACCACCATTTCGGTGGAATTGAAGTCGTAGACGAAGCGGTGCATCAAACCGCAGATGGTCGCAAGCTGTGGGTGATTCATGGCGACTACTTTGATGCTGTGGTTCAACAAGCCAAGTGGCTAGCCTATGTCGGTGACTATTTGTACGAGTTCACACTCAAACTCAACCGCTACTTGAACAACATGCGGGGTCGCTTAGGCCTGCCGTATTGGTCTTTGTCTGCTTACCTCAAGCACAAGGTGAAAAAAGCCTTGAACTACGTCACGGATTTTGAAAATGCAGTGGCAAACGAAGCTGCAAAGCATGGTTATCAGGGCGTGGTGTGCGGTCACATTCATCGCGCTGAAATTCGTGATGTGAATGGTGTGTTGTATTGCAACGATGGCGACTGGGTGGAAAGCCGCAGCGCATTGGTGGAGAGCATGCAGGGTGAGTTGTCTCTGCTGTATTGGCAAACCGAGCCTGTGGTGGTCGCCACAAGCGCAGACATTGCGAAGGTCGCATGAAAATAGCACTGATCACAGACGCATGGCGTCCACAAATCAATGGCGTGGTCACGACTTTGGTGGAGCTGGTTGATCAACTCAACGCCAAAGGCCATGTGGTGGAAGTCATTCACCCCGATTTATTTAAAACGAGGCCTTGCCCTGGCTATGCCGGCATTGATCTCGCGGTGAAACCCTACACCCAGTTGGCGCATCAGTTAGATGCTTTTGAGCCAGATGTCATTCATGTGGCCACAGAGGGTCCACTTGGATGGGCAGCGCGTAAGTATTGTTTGAAATACGACTTGCCATTCACCACCGCGTTTCACACGCGATTTCCTGAGGTTTTGAAGGCTGCATTACACATTCCGCTTTGGTTAGGTTATGCCATCTTTCGGTATTTTCACAAGCCATCGTCTGGCGTTTTGGTGCCCACACAAGGTGTGATGCGTCTGTTGGATGGTTGGGGCTTTAAAAATTTACGTAGTTGGACGCATGGGGTAGACATGCAGTTGTTTGGCTATGCCGAGCAAGCTGCAAGTCACCCTGCCTTGGAGGATTTGCCTCGTCCGATTGCCCTGTACGTGGGACGTGTGTCATACGAAAAAAACATCGACAGTTTTTTGGCAATGCCATGGCATGGCAGCAAAGTGGTGTGTGGTGTGGGGCCACTTGAAAAAGAACTGAAAGACAAGTTTCACAACGTTCGTTGGTTAGGCGTGTTGCCGCGTGATGAGCTCTCTCGCGTGTATGCGGCTGCCGATGTGTTTACCTTTCCAAGTCGAAACGAAACCTTTGGCTTGGTCATGTTGGAAGCCATGGCATGTGGCACGCCAGTGGCTGCCTATCCTGTTGATGGACCGCTTGAGGTGTTGCGTCTGGATCCCTCTTTCCCTCATCAGCGCAAGGGCGGCGTGCTACACGAAGACTTGGCCTATGCAAGCTTAGAAGCGCTAAAAATCAACCGTGCAGAGGCGAGGGCGCAGGCCTTGACCTTCAGTTGGGATGAGTCCACGCGTTTGTTCGAGCAACACCTGGTTCGCATTGAGCGATCTGCAACTGTGGAGGTCGAGGTGCATCCATGAGTCCGCTGTACTTTTTGTCAAACAGTACAAGTGACCCAACGTTTGAGAGCTATCTGCGTGACATTCATCGTCACGCAGATTACAAAACAGTCAAAGAATTATTGCTTCCTAAGCTCTTTGAATCTGTAGATTACTTTTCAAATGCACGCCATGTTCGTTTTGTATGCACCAATCGCTTTGAAGGCCGACATCCAACCCTTCATGTTCAGTGCCCAGTTGGTTTCGTGCCAGACACAATTTCGATTGAATTTCTAGTGAAGCTGGAATCGTTTTGCATCAAACAATCTGGTCAAGAATTTATTGTTCAAGGGCTCGAAAATTTGACTCACCATCTGCGCGTGATTTTGGTGATGGGGCTAGCGCACTGGCAGCCTAAATAAGTGCGTTTGTTGGTTGACGAAATGATGACTCTGAGAGTCATTTTTTTTTCGCCTGTATGTCACGAATTTGACGTTTTTTCTTCTTAATAGTTTCACTTAGTTTTGTCACCATGCACCAACTTTAGGAGAAATGTCATGCGTGTCACAGTCATTGGTTCGGGTTATGTGGGTTTGGTTACTGGCGCTTGTTTGTCTGATTTGGGTTTTCGTGTAGTTTGCTTAGACAAAGATGCCAATAAGGTTGAGATGCTGCAACGTGGCGATGTGCCAATTTACGAGCCAGGTCTCAAAGAGTTGTTGGCCCGCAATCACGCGGAGGGACGGATTCGCTTTACTACAGATGCACAAGAGGCCATTGATCATGGTGATATTTTGTTCATTGCTGTGGGTACGCCTGCACAAGAGGACGGCTCCGCGGATTTAGGACATGTCTTGTCTGTGGCTTCCATGATCGGTCAAAATCTGAATGGCTTCAAATTGATCGTGAACAAATCCACCGTGCCTGTTGGTACGGCAGATCGTGTGCGTGCAGCGGTCAAGCATGAGTTGTCGCAACGCAGCTTGTCGTCCGAACTGTTTGATGTCGTGTCCAATCCCGAATTTTTGAAAGAGGGTGCGGCCATTGATGACTTCATGCGTCCAGATCGCATTGTGGTGGGCATTGATGATGGCATTCATCATGAAAAGAGCCAACGCATGATGGGAGACTTGTATGCCAGCTTTAACCGCCACCATTCGCGTACTGTGTGGATGGATGTGCGCAGCGCAGAGCTGACCAAGTACGCTGCCAATGCCATGTTGGCTACACGCATTGCATTTATGAATGAAATTGCCAATTTGGCTGATGCATTAGGCGCAGACGTAGACCAGATTCGTCGCGGCATTGGTGCAGACAACCGTATTGGCTACAGCTTCTTGTATGCAGGTTGTGGTTATGGCGGCAGCTGTTTTCCTAAAGATACGCAAGCCTTGGTCAGCACTGCACAGGTGCACGGCCAACACATGAGTGTGGTGAGTGCCACAGAGCAAGTGAATGAGCGTCAAAAGACCTTGCTGGTGGATCGTTTGATCAAGCGGTTTGGCAGCGACTTAACAGGTCGAAAAATTGCAGTCTGGGGTTTGGCTTTCAAACCCAACACGGATGACATGCGCGAAGCACCTAGCCGTGTGGTGGTGAAAAGTTTGTTAGAGCGTGGCGCACACGTGACTGCTTACGATCCAGTAGCCGGCCACGAAGCCATGCTGGCTTTGAAACTCGACTGCATAGATAACCCAACGCTCTTGAACAACTTCACGCTAGCTCCGCACGACATGGATGCTTTGCTAGGCGCTGATGCCTTGATGGTTTTGACGGAGTGGAAGAATTTTCACAACCCAGATTTCCAAGCCATGAAGCTGGCGATGCGCACGCCCTATATTTTGGATGGCCGTAATTTGTACAACCCCGATGCACTGGCTGACTTAGGCATTGCTTACCAAGGTGTGGGGCGCCGCAATGAATTGATCAACCTTGCTGTGGACCCAGTGGATGTTGCATCGTCCGCTTTGAATGCCTAAAGGCTTTTATTACCTGATTGGTGCCCAGTTCGCTTCAGGGCTTGCAGACAATGCCTTGCTTATTCTGGGAATCTATTTCCTCTCCGAACAGGGCTATCCAGGGTGGTGGGCACCACTGTTGAAGTTTTCGCTGACCTTGGCATATGTGCTTTTGGCCTCCGTCGTCGGACCCGTGGCAGACGCATTTACCAAGGGCCGATTGATGGCGTGGAGGAATTCGCTCAAGATAGTGGGTGTGGTGTTGCTGCTGTGTGGTGCGCAACCTTTGCTGGCATTTGCAGTGATTGGTTTGGCTGCGTCTGTGTATGCCCCATCCAAATATGGCTTGGTGACTGAGTCCGTTGCGCCTCGGTTCTTGGTGCGTGCCAACGCGTGGTTAGAGGTGTCGGTCGTGCTGTCGGTCATCTTTGGCATTGCACTGGGCGGCGCATTGACGGGCTTATCTGAGATAAGCGAATGGATGAGCTTGGGCGTGAGTTCGGAGATAAAAACCAAAACCTTGCCGGCCATGGCGGCGGTGGTGGCTGTCTATTTGGTAGCGGCCCTGTTGAACTTTGGACTCAAGCCAATGAGTTCGGCAGTGACAACTGTGCCGCTCAATTGGCATGCCGTGCGCTTGTCTACTTTTTGGAAATCTAACCTCAGACTATGGCGTGACCCACTGGGCGGTGTGTCTTTGTACGTGACTACTTTGTATTGGGGTGTCGGTGCCGTCATGCAGTTCGCCGTGTTGTTGTGGGCACAACAAACCTTGAGCTTCACACTCAAGGGCGGCGCTTATTTACAAGCCCTGGTTGCTGTTGGCGTGATCACAGGCGCATATTTGGCAGGGCGATATTACAAACTGCATGCAGCGCGACAGGCTTTGCCTTGGGGCATTGTGTTGGCGGTGCTATTGCCTGTGATCGTGACGGTGTCAGAGGTGGGCTGGGCCATACTCCTGCTGCTAACTGTAGGTGTTGCTGGTGGCTTGTTGTTGGTGCCTATGAATGCGCTGCTGCAGCACCGTGGCATGCAGGTGTTGAGTTCGGGTCGATCAATAGCTGTTCAAGGTTTCAATGAAAACTTGAGCGTTTTGTTGATGCTGGCCATTTACAGCGCACTGTTGGCGTTTGGTGTGTCTCTGACGTGGATCATGTTGCTGTTGGCTACGCTGCTAACGGCAGGCATTGCACCGCTGTGTTTGTTTGTGATGCGACGGCAGTGATTTATTTGTTGTTTTCAATGGCAGCTAGAAAAATATCTTCTACTTGCTGTGCGATTTCATCCCAACCCAAATGTTCAATACTGGCACGCGTGTGAAGGCGAGCTTGGTTCATGACTGATTGGTCGAGGGTGATGTCAAGTGCTCGGTTGATGTAAGCCTGAGGTTGCGTGCTGTCAATCAGCCAGCCGTTGTGGTGGTTGGTGACGAAGTCACTGGCAGCCGCGCAATCAAAGGCAAGTACGGGTGTTGCGCTTGCCATAGCTTCAAGGGTCACGTTGCCAAAGGTTTCGGTCAAGCTAGGGAAAAGCAGCACATCTGCACTGGCATATAGAATTGCCAGCTGTTCATGGCTGCACATGCCCATAAAAAATGCATCAGGGCATTTGGTTTCGGTGATATTTCGCATCGGGCCATCACCTGCAAAAACCATCTTGACATCGCGGCCTGCAGCTTTCAGGGCTTGATAGGTGTCGATGGTGAGATTGAGGTTTTTCTCTGCTGCTAATCTGCCCACCGACAATAGCACTGTCGTGTTAGCAGTGGCTCCCCAGCTGTCTCGCATGAGTTCGCTGCGTTTGCTGGGGTGAAACAGTTGGGTATCCACCCCACGTGCCACAACCTTCAAATTTTTAAAGCCATGCGCTTCGAGTTGGTGCTTCATGCTTTGTGTAGGCACCATGGTGAAACCTGTGCGGTTATGAAACTTGCGCAAGTAAGCCACGATGGGCTTGGTCAGCCAGCCCACGCCGTAGTGTTGGCAGTAGCTGTGAAAGTTGGTGCGAAAGTCAGAGGTCACTGGTAAGCGCAAAATCTTGGCGGCTTGCAATGCAGACCAGCCCAAGGGGCCCTCTGTGGCAATGTGCACTAGGTCAGGGCGGTGTGTGCTCCATGCCTGCAGCAAGGCTTTTTTGCTAGGCAAGCCGAGTTTGAGCTGCGGGTACTTAGGGATAGGTAAGCCTTTGAGCAAAAGCTCGGACCAACCTTCGTTTTCTATGCCTTGGTCAAACTTATCTTGGCGTGGCCGAATGAGTTGAATGCTGTGTTGGCGAGTGCCCAAATGGTGAACGAGCTTTGAGAGTGTGACAGCTACGCCATTGATCTCTGGTGGCCATGTTTCGGTGACCACGGCAACTCTTAGAAAGCGTTGAGCGGGTGCGATGTGTTCAACCAGAATGGGAGCGTCTTGTGCAATTTTCATTCAGCGATGGTTGCTGAGAAATTTAACAACTTGATGACATGACAGCTTTTTGAAACATTTATTTCAAATGAAAAAGTGTGTTGTTGTCATTGTTTTTTCACATGACAAGCTCATGATTGACATGTCTAGAAACACATGAGGAACATCAAACGTGAAAAACTTCTTAGAAGCCTTGCGCATTCAACGCTGGGACGACCATCGCTACTATCACCACTGCCGCATTAATCAATCGTTGCACCTGATCAGCGCTTTGTGCTTTTTGGTGTCGTATGCCCTGCTGTTTGTGAACCCAGCTTGGGCTGCTTTGCTGGCATGGTTGGTGTCAATGGTTGCGCGCCAATCAGGACATTTCTTTTTTGAACCTTTGGGCTATGACCACGTGAACGACGCAAGCCAAGAGTTAAAAGAAGAAATCAAGGTGGGTTACAACCTGAACCGCAAAATTGTTTTGCTCAGCATTTGGGTACTTCTGCCTTTGGTGATTTATTATTTCCCTGGCTCATTCGATGTGGTGCCGACTCATGAAACTTGGGTTGAGTTTGCAGAGGCTGTGGGCTATTCTTGGTTGGCTTTGGGTGTGGGTGGTTTGGTGTTCCGCACCGTTCATTTGTGCTTCATCAAGGATGTGCAAACTGGTTTGGTGTGGATGACCAAAATCATCACGGATCCTTTCCACGATGTGTATCTGTATCACAAGGCTCCACTGCAGCTGTTGCGCGGTCAACGCTTTGATGAAGAATTTATCAATGCGAGTGCGAGCCACTAAGGCTGGATGCTGGCCTTTCAAAGGCCGCACATAATGCGTTTCATGCAAAAGGCGTTCAGGTAACTTACCTGAACGCCTTTTGTTTTGGTGGTGTCAATATTTATCGAAAAAGCGTTTCTTTCAAAATACTGCGGCGTATGCCTTTATTGCTCATCTCGGGTGAGTGCCACCACCAGCCGTCGTGCTTCATTTGCGTGGCGGCCAGCACAAAGCGTTGCACCACTTCGTCAAAGTCGGTCTCTGAGTAGTTGAGGCTAAAGATCAGCCGCCCCGTACCCACCCAGCTCAAAGCCAAACCTTGGATGCGCAGGTAGTACTGCAGCATCCAGTTGTAGCGGCTGGGTTGTGTGTAAGACAGTGTCCAAACACTAGACATGTTGGTGGCGTGCAGGGGAATATCGTGGTCTTGCATGGCTTGGTTGAACTTGGCTGCGCGTGCATTCCACCGTTCATCCAAGCCTTGATAGATAGCTTGAATTTCGGGTGTTTCGATTTGGTCCAAGAAGGCCGACATTGCGCCCATGACCACGGGGTGCTCTTTGAAGGTGCCGCGTGCAAAACAAATATTGGCAGGGCGATCAAGGTCGAAGCGAGACATCCACTGCTTTTTGCCGCACACCACACCCACGGGAAAACCACCGCCCAAGGTTTTGCCGTAGGTCACCAAATCGGCTTGCACGCCAAAGTACTCTTGGGCTCCGCCGGGAGCTAAGCGAAAGCCCAAAAACACCTCGTCAAAGATCAAGGCCACGCCGTTGTCGGTGCAGGCTTGACGCAGCTTCTTGAGCCACGCGGTATAGGCTTCGCGGTCGTAGCCAGCTTTGCGACTGCTATCGACCAAGGTGGTGTCACCCGGTGCGTTGACGTTGGGGTGGATGGCTTGCAGCGGATTGACCAGCACGCAGGCTATGTCTTTGCGCGTGCGAATGACTTCAAGGCTGCGTTCGCTCATGTCGCTGAGGGTGTAAGTCTCGCGTGGTGGCATGGGATTGCCGGGGCCGGGCTGCACGTCCTCCCACCAGCCGTGATAAGCGCCACAAAAGCGCACCAAGTTTTTACGCTTGGTGTGATAACGGGCCATGCGAACGGCCTGCATGACCGCTTCGGTGCCTGACATATGAAACGAGACTTCGTCCATGCCTGAAATTTTGGCCAAACGTGCGGCGTTGCTTGCCACGCAGGGGTGGTACACACCTAACGTGGGGCCCATGGAGATGGTGTTTGCTAGACCATCTGCCATGGTTTTTTTATAAAAGTCAGCGCCGAACACGTTCACGCCATATGAACCCGTGAGGTCGTAGAACGATTGACCATCAAGGTCGGTCACATGCACGCCAGAGGCCGACTGAAAGAACGAGCCTAATTTGAGATGCTCTTGCACTAAAGGGCTGAACTGAAACGGCACGCGATAGGCCGCAATAAATTGCATGTCAGAAATATGCTGTCGTGCCTCAGCGCTTGCCTGAATGCTGAGTGGATGACGTGCTTTGAGAACGTCTGCAAGTTTGAAAAACGCTTGGCGGCGAAGATTTTGTATTTCAAATGGCGCGTTGTCACATTTAAAAAACATTTCATCGTCAAAATGGTAGCCAGGTAATAACCGAGCCAGTCGCTTGGCCATGCGCGAATGACCTGCGAGTGATCGGTGTTTGGCACGCGAGAGTTGAAGTCTTCGGTAAATGGCAGGTGTCAATGTGGCGATGGCGCCCAAGCCTATCCAAGTGGTATTCACAGTCAATGTCCTTGTGTTGGTGATGTATATGTTTTATTCATATTTGGTGACAAGACGATGAAGATAAAAAATAAGTTTCAAAATCTTCTATTGCAAGAAGACCTGAACTTTCTGGTGACCAACCGCATTCCTCGTATCACCCTCACGCGCTTCATGGGTTGGTGGAGTCAGCTGCGTAACCCTTGGGTCGTGAAGGGCTCCATTGCTGTTTGGCGATGGTTCACCGATTTAGATTTGACAGAGTCCAAGCAACAAAAATTCGAAAGCCTGCATGAATGCTTCACGCGTGAACTGCTGCCGGGCCTGCGTCCGATTGATCCACGCCCGGACATATTGAGTTCGCCATGTGACTGCATCGTGGGTGCATGCGGCGAGATTCGAGATGGCATGGTGTTTCAGGCAAAGGGCTTTCCCTACACATTGGACAGCCTGCTGAGTTCACCAGATTTGGTTCAACGCTGGCCCACCATGCTGGAGGGCGGCACGTTTGTCACCATGCGCTTGACCAGCAGCATGTACCACCGCTTTCATGCGCCCTGTGCTGCACATCTCAGCCATGTGACATACATCTCGGGAGATACCTGGAACGTCAACCCGATTGCACTGACCCGTGTGCAAGAACTGTTCTGCAAAAACGAGCGTGCGGTGTTGCAAATGCAAACGGCTGACGGCGTACCGTTTTTGATCGTGCCCGTGGCCGCTGTGTTGGTGGCCAGTATGCGTTTTCATGCCGTGGATGTGCTGCTGAACCTACGCTACAAAGGTCCGAACGATATTCCATGTGACGCAAACTACACCAAGGGACAAGAGATGGGTTGGTTTGAGCATGGCTCTACCATTTTGGTGTTTGTGCCGCCAGGTTACGCTCTGGCCGATGGGATTCAAAACGGCAGCCGGCTGCGAATGGGCGAAGCTTTGCTGAGACGCAGTTGAATTTGTCGGTTATTCCTGCCGTCCGCCCCTTTGTCATAAATGTCACATAGTTGTCACGAAAAATTGACACACTTGGTTCTTAGATAAATAGGTAAAGCATATGGCGACAGGAATTCAGTCTAAAGAGACATTGGCACATTCATCGACCCATTCAAAATGGTTGAACCGTGATTTAAGCCTGCTGGCCTTTAATGAGCGCGTGCTCGATTGGGCCAAACGCCCCGATGTGCCTTTGCTTGAGCGGTTGCGATACCTGTGCATCGTGTCGTCAAACTTAGATGAGTTTTTCGAAGTACGCGCTGCGCTTTACACCAGCCTTGAAAGCCCCATCGCGCCGCTTGATGCCGTCGATGCGCAGGCACAAAACGAACTGAGTCAAGCGGCACATCAGCTGGTTCAAGAGCAATATGCGTTGTTCAACGATGTGCTGATGCCCGCATTTGCTAAAGAGGGTGTGCGCTTGTTGTCGCATGGTGAGCGCAACTTGGCGCAGCAGCAATGGGTGAAGTCTTTCTTCGAGCGAGAAGTGCGCCCCATGCTTTTGCCGGTCGGGTTGGATCCTGCCCATCCGTTTCCGCAAGTCGCCAACAAGTCGCTCAATTTCATCGTGCGCTTGTCGGGCAAAGATGCTTTTGGTCGTGACAACGAAATTGCGATTGTCAAAGTGCCGCGCAGCTTGCCGCGCTTGATCCAACTACCAGAAAAGATCTCTGGCAAGCGCCAGTTGTTTGTGTCTATTTCTAGTGTGGTTCGAGCTCATTTGAAGGATTTATTTCCGGGCCGCGATGTGCAGCAGTTCTCGCAGTTTCGGGTTACGCGTCATTCCGATTTGTCGGTTGACGAAGAGGATGTGAAGAACTTGCGTACCGCCTTGCGACAAGGCTTGGTGCATCGCCACTATGGGCAGGCTGTGCGTCTAGAAGTGTCTTCGGGTTGCTCTGAATACTTGTCAGAGTTCTTGTTGAAGCAATTTGAGCTGCCCGTGTCTGCGCTGTATCGCGTGCATGGACCGGTGAATTTGGTCCGTTTAAATCAACTGATTGATTTGGTGGACAACCCTAAGTGGTTATTCCCTCGGTACAACGCCAGCTTCCCACAACAGATGGTGACCAACGAGTCTATTTTTGAACGCTTGAAGTCGGATGACGTGATGATTCATCAGCCCTACGAGAGCTTTGATGGTGTGCTGTCTTTCTTGCGTGAGGCCGTGCGCGACCCTGATGTGTTGGCTATTAAGCAAACCATCTACCGCACAGGTGCTGACTCTGTATTGATGGAGCTGCTGCGTGAGGCTGTGCAACGTGGCAAAGAAGTGACGGTGGTGGTGGAACTCAAAGCGCGCTTTGACGAGGAGGCCAACATCAACTGGGCGGAGAAGCTTGAATACATCGGTGCCCAAGTGGTGTACGGCGTCGTGGGCCTGAAGACCCACGCCAAGATGCTGCTGGTCACGCGCCGAGAAGGGCGAAGTATTCGCCGTTATGCGCATTTGTCTACGGGCAACTACAACCCACGCACAGCCAAGCTCTACACCGATTTGAGTCACATCACCTGCGATCCAAAGCTGACGCAAGATGTGGAAAGTGTGTTCAACCTACTGGCCAATCAAAGCAAAATTCCGCGCCTCAACAAGTTGATGATTGCGCCGTTTCATTTGCAAAAAAGTTTGATCGACAAGGTAGAAAAGACGGCGCAAGCTGCTGCCAAAGGCGTGGCGGGGCGCATCATCTTGAAGATGAACACGCTCACCGATGAGAAGCTGATGGAGGCCTTGGTGCACGCAGGCCAAGCTGGTGTGCAAATTGATTTGATCATCCGAGGTGCTTGCATGTTGCCCGCGCAGCGTCCGGGGCTGACGGACAACATCCGCGTGCGCTCCATTATTGGTCGATTCCTAGAACACTCACGCGTGTTTTATTTCCGTAGCGGTCAAGATGAATCGCTATATCTGTCTAGCGCCGATTGGATGAACCGCAACATGTTGCGCCGCGTGGAGCTGGCGTGGCCAGTGGAAGACGCAGCTATCCGCCAGCGTGTGATTGATGAGTGCTTGGTGGCTTATCTGCACGACAACGTCGATGCTTGGGCTCTCAATGCCGATGGTCATTACACCCGCGTGCAAGCAGCCAAGCCTAAACGTGCATCAAGCAAAGCTGCAGTCAATGCCCCCGAAGTTGTGAAACAGCACGGCGCTCAGGCGGCCTTGATGGCGCTTTACGCCGATAAGTTGTGATGCTTTTGTCCCGCTGAACAGAAGGACTGACCATGGACTTGATTTTGTGGCGTCATGCCGAAGCTGAAGTGGCTGCAGAGGGTGCGGATGATTTGTCGCGCAAGCTCACCAAGAAAGGCGAGCGACAAGCTGCACGCATGGCGGATTGGCTGGACCGGCATTTGCCCGAAGGTACGCGAGTGCTGGTCAGCCCATCGGCACGCACACAGCAAACCGCAGCGCCGCTCGGGCGCAAATTTAAATTACGTGACGAATTAGTACCAGAGACATCGGTGGACGATATGTTGGCTTTGCTCAAGTGGGACGCAGCAGCAGGGCCGCAATTGAAAGGTCCAGTTTTGCTGGTAGGACACCAGCCGTATTTGGGGCAATTGGTAGCCCGTCTATTGGGAATGCAAGAACACAACTGCCCTGTGCGTAAGGGCGGGGTGTGGTGGCTGCGCACCCGTGTACGCGACGGACAGTTGCAGACTGTGCTGCTGACCGTCGCGTGTCCAGAACTTACTTCGAGTTCTTGGTGGGACGACCGGTCTTGATGGTCGGCACGTTGCTGAGCGCAGCTTTGAACTGAATGTCGCTCATGGCGGCAAGGGCTTTGACGCCTGCGCGCAGTAATTCACTTTTCTTGACAGATTGACCGAGCTTGCCAGCGCGGATTTTGAGACCATCGATGACGATGTATTCGTCTTTAGGAATGGTGAAGCTGTCGCGCACCAATTTTGGCTTTTTGACTTTGGCAGGCTTCACGGCTTTGACAGGTTTAGCGGCTGCTTTTTTAACAGCAGTTTTGGTGGTGGCTGGCTTGGCGGCAGCTTTTTTGACCACAGGCTTTTTAGCTGCTGGGCGCTTGGTGGCCGTTGCTTGCTTGGTAGCTGGTTTCTTAACGGCAGGTTTTTTTGCCGCAGGTGCTTTAGCAGGGGCTTTGGCGGGTGCAGTTTTAGCGGCGCGAGATTTGACGGCTGCTTGGACGATGGTTTTTTGTGCGGTGGTGCTCATTGTTTGTTCCTTTGTAAATCAAGAGAATAAACAGTTTATATCGTTTAATTTAAAACACCTAGTGTCATATATGTCATGGTTTCGTCACAAACTCAAATGTCCAATTAGCTTTGGCCCATGATGTGCATTCTTGTTTGAGTAAGTGGGCCGATTGAGGGAAATCTCCTAGCCACGATTCAGGAGCCAATAGGCTAATGCGTTGCTTGTGATCGTCGCAGCTCAGTTGCAAATCTTCGTAAGCTGGGTCTTTGCGGGCATGGCACAAGATCAGGCTAATACGTAAAGCCATGAGCATTTTGGCGAAGTCAGCGTCTTGCAATTCGGCTTCGAGTTTTTTGAGCTTGCCACGTTGACCCAAAACCAGCAGGCCTAAACGGTGCAGCTCAGGCATG
>JACCDG010919835.1_pt1 | contig 15612 bp, 40 predicted proteins | sample 7442471 | NCBI WGS metagenome assembly JACCDG01 (sample SAMN15323444, study PRJNA562643) | freshwater metagenome | isolation source: river surface water | place: USA:Blue River Watershed | collected 2017-08-17
AAACATTGCCCAAATTACTTTGGTGCTGGGAGCAGCAACAAGAACTTTAGGTGCATCACAATCAGAAATCTCTGACAGAATACCTACAATGTTCTCTGCATCTACAAAAGGTGCATTTTCCTTGGTGCGAATAGTTTGTGCTTCATAAGGCACAACACGAGGAGGAATGATACTACCTGCCTCAATCAATTCTTTGGCGGGAATACTGATGATATTATTACCATACACATCAGTATTATTCATCGACTCCTTGCTGTTATTGAACTTCGGAGTTGCAGTGAAGAAATAAGCATTATCTGCAACTGATGAAGTGTGAGCAATACCCACAAAGTTAGATGGTTTCACACAGTGGTGTGCTTCATCAAAGAATACAACATCAATGTTAAGTCCTGCCTCATTTACCCGATGAATTGAGTTGTATGTGGTGAATACAATGTGATGCTTTCCACTTCCGATTGCTGTGTCATTGTATTCTGCAATGACTGCTGGACGTGTAGAGGATTGATGATGAGTTTCTCCACTATGACAATGCATATAAGAAACATTCTGCTCTTTGAGATATTCTTCAAACTCAGAACAGAGTTGACTTGCAAGTAGAATACGAGGACAAACAACAACAAATGTCAGAGGTTCTTTTGCTTCAACAATCCTCCGACGTACATCTTCCATCATCACAACAGTCTTCCCTGCACCAGTAGGAAGATAGCAAGTTCCCTTGATTGCTTTCTTTAGAGCATCAAGAGTACGTTGTTGATAAGGGTAGAGTTGCATCATCAATCAATTTGTATTCATACAGTATAGCACCCCTCCCGTGGGTTTGGGAGAGATGCTGGACGGTTCCACAAGTGGCACTCAGAATAGGATAGGATCTAGAGTAGGTTCATTGAATACCTTAGAAGTACCTAGATCATTCTTATCAACCTCAACAAAGGTATTATATTTACTTTCTTCTACTTTGTCAACTACCTCATCAAAGATGATTAAATTGATACAAGCATCCTTTGCTTCTTTGAGAGTTTTGGAGACGTGTTGAGGAGTGTCTACAACATCAGCAACAATCCATTTAGCAGCATTTGCTTTACGGATGAAACCAACTGTGTTAGAATCTTTTTGGATCTCGTAAATACCAGCAGACAGACGGGTGAAGTTGATAGTCATAATCAGTTCAGGAGTTTGGTGAAGTTATCAGCAACAATTTGGCAGGCAAGGTCTTGAACCTCCGAAAGATACTCAACCTCACCAAATTGTGATTCTAGAAGAGAAATCAAATCCTCTTGAATTTGCTCACGAACAGAAAGAATGTCGTTGTCAGTCGTAATCAAACAGCAACAGAGAACTCAGGAAGAATGCAGAAAGAACCACAGAACTTACGAACCCACTCTAGGGTGTCGGCATAGCAACGTGGTTCAGACATTACCATACTACAATCCTTACGAGGATTGTAAACAATAGCAACATACTTATAGCAATCAGGCGATTCCTCAATCTCTTGAATCCACATCTGATTCACATTACCATCATGCCAATCCCAACGGGAAGTGGTATAGTGAAACACATCAAGAATCATCAGGTCTCCTTTGCTTGTGTCCCTGTATTATAGGGCATCAGAGGGGTCTACGGGACTTTACAGTGCCACCCCTACGAGTGGCACATGGGTACTCAATCAAACAAGATGGAAGAGGTTTTTACTGGCGATGTGTGGGTAATTCTTTCAAGAGACTTCTTGTAATAATCTTCATCAATTTCACAACCAATAAATTCTCTATCATTTTTCATACAAGAAACTCCAGTTGAACCAGAACCACTAAAAATATCCAATACTTTATCCTTTGGATTTGATGAAGAAAGAATAATTCTATCCATCAGATCAATTGGTTTTTGTGTGCTATGAAACTTAACTTCTTTTCTGTCATAGAAATTAATATCATCCCAAACATCTGTGAGTCCTGGAATAATATTAAACTTATAAACGACTTCATCATAAGGCGGAAGATTGCCAAGAGTTGATAGTTTTTCCCAATCATCTCTAGTTGGATATGTTCTATGCTCTCTTGGTTTTTTGGTTGAAGCAATACATGAGAATGTACCACCGCCAGTTGTTGCTTTACCTAGCAAAGTATTCATATCTTTTCCATTCATATTATGTTTACTTTTCAAATCCAACAAGAGATCTCTAATATGATCTCTTGCATCATAATGAAAGAAAAAGATAGATTCGGTTGCAGTTGGGAACATTTTAAGTTTGTCGCTTGTTCTACCTGCAACTGACCTCATACCTTTATTAACAATGATTTGTTGTCTAAAGGTAAATCCTGCTTTTTCGATGAATGGTAGAATATGTGTGAGTTGTTGGGGAAATCCAAATATCCACAGACTCCCTGACCATTTAGAAACTCTACCAAGTTCTTTAATCCACTCCTCACACCAAGAATAGTATTCATCAATAGTAAACCATTGATTATCCCATTTGTCATTTACTACTCGATAGTATGGCGGATCTATTGCAATTAAATCTATAGTCCTATCATCAATTTCCTTGAGAAATGACAGGCAATCTTTATTTTGATAGTTCATAGAAAATTAAAATGATTCTATTACAAGTTTTTGTTTCTGTCAAGTGTTCCACGTTCCTTTCCGTGAGTGGATTGTTTCACACCAATCAGTTCTACAGCATCTTCAATCAACACACTATCTCCAATGTTAGACTGAATACTTTTTGTGTGCGAACGAATGATTTTTTGCTCAGATGCACTGAATAGTTTAATCGGCATTTTTGTTATAGAGTCTTCATTATCTGGACAATAAAATTCATAAGAAACGTTTACACTTTGATTCTCAATATCAACAGAGCAATCTACCAGTGGAATAGGAGAAGACATATAGAAATCCCTACCAAAAGGCATAAAGTTTTTATGAGGTCCCTTGCCATAGTTTAATTGATGTTGAAGAATATCATTAAACATTTCATTCTTGCTATCAATTCGAAAAACCCTGATGCGATACTTTGGATTATTAGGGTTTTGATTTAGTGGTTCTATGTGAGTAAAGACATAGCAAGGTATTTGATTCTTGTACTTGAAATGTGATTTAGAATCAATACCCCAGCGACTATCTTTTGGATCTTTTCTGTTTGTTGAACCACATTTATGACATTCTTTAGAGTAATAATTATTCTTTGACTTACAATCGGGACAAATATAAGTTTGCGCTAAAAAGCAATTCTTTGCTTCACTTCCATTTGCACCATCAAAAGCACAACCACCGTTTGATGGAACCCCTTTGGTATTTTCTACAATGAAGAGGACTCGCTCACCAAACTTCCCAACATCAAATGTAAATCCTTGATTATACTCTAAACACCAATTGATTTCATTGGAAATACCACTGAAAGTATGATTCAGAAGTTTGGTGAACTTTTCTTGAGTCATTCTTGGGGTTTTCTTGTGTTCTTGTATTATAGGGTATCAGAGGGGTCTGTGGGACTTTACAGTGCCACTAGAACAAGTGTCCTCAGGTGTATAGATATCCGCATTGTTTTGTTCATTGTATAAGACGATATCCTTTACAACTTGTCCCAGGATTTCGTAAAGTTCTTAACATCGTTCCAGATGAAGGGTGATTTAACACTTCACGGCACCATTTTGTGAGATTTCTGATTTCAATGGTTTCGCCAGTTGGTGTTTCAATCAAACGGGTTTTTGCTTGCGAGTATTCTACATTATCAGCATTACTCATCCATTCCAAGTTCTCAACTCTATTATCAGTTTTATCCTCATTGATGTGATTAACTGTATCATAGTTGTGAGGATTTGGAATGTAAGTTTCCGCCACTAATCTATGAATACGGGCATTTCTCACTCTATCCGTATTTTGTTCTAAAATAATTTTTAGATATCCTTTTTTATCCTTTTGTAGTTTTAGTTCTCTTTTATAAGAATAATCAAGAACTTTACCTTTACCATTACCTCCTGGTTTTTTGTGAGAGAATACTCTACCGTCAGTTGTGATAGAGTATTCTGGATAGTTTGGTATAAGTTTCATATGACTGGAAATAAACTATTTTTATTTATACCAAATTGACTGGGGGTGAATTACTTATATAAATGAGATCCACTCCAATCTGCACGTTTATACATTTCTTGCTTTGACTTATCATCTAGAAGATTATAACGAATACCTTTTGCTGGACCTTTCCAAGATGCCGCTTTATATACATCAGCAGTATTCATATCTACAAATGCATGAGCACTTCTCTGACCCTCAGGTGTTTGCATTATGATCCGTGCATACTTACGTCCTTTCTCAAAATAGTATTTGTATAGTCCTTCACCTTCACAAAGTTTATCAATCTGTTCTTGGTGATATTCTACATTTTCTCCAATTTCAATTTTATTTCGATGTTGTTTAATTGAATAAGTTTGGAAATTAGTGCGAAGAACATCGCAATACTGTTGAATCAAATCAAGAACTTGATCTTTCATTTGAGTTGCAGTCATTGGATTAGGAAGAGAAATCATTTAAGAACAATACGATCCATCACACACATTGACAAATCAAATAAAACCTCATCATCAACTGGACCTAATTTTGTTTGGATCGCATCAGGTACAACTTCATGTAAAAATGTTGTCCATCTTGCATCTTCATAGATGTAATCAATTACTTCTGGTTTAAGCGCATCCGCAAGTTTAGAAATAGTTTGATTTGAGAGTGCCATTACTTAACTTTTAATTTAAGTTTGAGTGCTTGCAACGCTTGTTTTCTTGCTTTGATCTTTCCCTTGCAAGTTCCCTTTGTATTTTTATCTTTTCCTGAGTTGTGCTGCCAATTTGGAATAGTCATTGCCTTGATGTCTCATAGGACTATGGTAGGGCATCAGAGGGCACTGTGGGGGTCTGTATGGACACTAGAAGAAGTGTCCCTAGCATCATCCTCTTGCTGTTGTTTTAGTAGTGCTTCGTTTGCTGCCTCTCTTTCAGCAGCGATTTCAAGCATTTCATCTAGCGTTAGATCTTTCATTGTTTTACTCAGTAATCGCTAGTATCTATAATGATCCAATCCAAATTGAGAGATTCAAGATATTGAATCAAACAATCTTCATTATCGGGGAGAACTTCATCTTCTTCCAGTTCAAATGACGCTTCACACAATGCAGAACCATATTCTGCTGGATAATGATAAGATTGTGGAGTAACCATAACCATATCTTCGACTATTGCATTGACATTCACAATACCAAATTCGTCTTGGAAAATACTTTCGATGTGGTGAATAGTCATTTTTAAGTGAATAAAGTGTAGCAGGCACACCTGGAATCGAACCAGGGACATTCGCTTAGAAGGCGAAGGTTATATCCGCTTAACTATGTGCCCATGAAAAAGGAGCAGTGCTCCTGACTAATCAAACAGCAACAGTATCTTCTACGGGTTGAGTGTAATTTTCAAGCACAGTAGAATCATAGTTATCCAGTGCTTCGAGGATTTCTTCACCAGTTTCTGCCTTGGTGAGATTTACAATCAGTTGAGCACCTGCAGGGTTGGTGTCAATGATCTCAGTAGCAAACTCAATCAGTTTCGTAGACATAATAAAGATGAAAGAGGACAATTTGGGTGGAGTGGATTCCTCCACCCTCTTAATATAGCACCTTTTGGGGTCTGTGCTCTTTTAGTGTGCCAGCTGTGAAAGCGGCACAAGGTATAAACTTATTATATCATATTTCATTCCTTTGTTCATAATGTTCTATAAAATGACAATTAGCACAAAGAACCTCACACTTGTTAATTTCTTTCATAATAGAGGAAAGTTTTCTTTTTCCTATTTTAGAAGCAATGTTATATTCTTTATCTGAATTTATATGATGAAACTGAAGAACTCTATAATCATTATTTCCACATTTATTGCAATATAATGTCTTTTTATAATTCAAGTATTCTTTCTTGTAATCATCTCTTCTTTCATCTAATGCAACTCTTTCACAGGAAAAACACATCCATCTATAATAATTTTGTCTTCCTCTATTTGCAACTCTAAATTCTTTTATTTCTTTTGTTTGATTGCAACACTTACACAGTCTATGTGTTCCAAAATCACGTAATTCTTTTGGAGTATTTTCATATCTAATTTTAAGTCCTTCGCTAATAGTTCTTGGTTTAATATCGCCTCTTCTTACTGCTTTTGAAATAGCACCAGAACTAATACCATATTTTTTATGCAAATCTTTATAACCCAATCCAGAGTTATAATCTTCAGATATTATAGACCAGTCATAAACTTTTTTGCCCATTTTAGAATAGCAACTTTACTACTCTCTATTTATAATGGAGAATAGCGGTTCTGCCCCGCTTTCTTATCTGTGCAAGAGATAGATTTTACTAATTAAACTAATTCCCCAGAACAGTTTATATTTAGAGACCGAACTGCGGCGGTCTATGTATCAAACGCTCAAAGAGTAATCAAATTCCTCATCTTTGATTTGATAATCACTAATGAGTTCAACATAATCCTCAAGATCAATTCCAAGATAATTCATTGCAAAATCTTCATAGTCATTGATTGGATTTTGATTGCTAATAAACATTGAAACCTCCTTGACTTGATGAATGTATCATAGCACGCTGACCGCGCCCCGTAAAGGTTATTGTGCCACCAGAAGAAGTGGCACAGTAGTATTAGTTATACGGTCAAAATTACTTATCAAATTTCTCTAGAAATTCATCAATATCTTTGATCTTTTTAGTATAATCTGCAACAAGATCAGCGTGAGGATAATTATAGTATTCTGGACGTTTCAAACAATCAAGCAAGTGTTGTTTCACTGCTCTTTGAATATCACATTCAGCTAGTATTCCAGTTCGTATTTCATTCATCACCATTCACCTAGTTGAACGTGGATTTTGCGGATTTCAGTGTAAATAAACTTCTTCAGTTTAGGATCTTCAGTAGCATCAAATGCTTTGTAAAGACGAGTAAGATACTCATTTTGAGTAGCACATTTAACTACTTTAACATTGGTATTGCCAAGTTCTTTAAGAGGAGAACCTGATTTTACTTTTGCTTTCCCGAAATTACCAGAAACAACCCCTTGAGTACGAAGTTTAGGTCGGATCTTGGAGAGATTTGAATTAGCGAAATCAGTAGTCATTGAACTCACTTGAAAGATACATTAACACCAACAACTTTTGCTTTGGGATTTCTTGCAAGTGCAGTTTGCCGTGCATCTTGGGGATTAGTTGCTTGCACTTCCTCCTTGAAGACTTTTCCACCAACGTAGAGATCCACAATGTACTTCATAGGACTGGTTCGTTTCAACAAGGTTATTATAGCAGGGTCAGCAGTCCCCACAGTGGGGGACTGTGCCAGTTCAGGGAGTGTCCGTCTTAGTGCGACCCTTTGAGACTAGACCGTTGGCATAAAAGTATTTTACTCTCTCTCGCCTTGCTTGAAGCAACATATCATATTCTTCTTGTTGTTGTTTAGTCAAACTAAAATCTTGCCGCCTCCAAGTTTGTTGAAGTTCTTGAAGATGTGGAAGAACATTTACAGTATCAGTCATTAATTTCAATAATCGTAGTTAGACTTCAAAAAAGAGTTAAATGATTGGTCTTGGTCATCTTCCTCAAAGAAACCGTCAAAAGATGCTTCTGCAAAATCAAAACCAGAGATCTCTTCAATCTGAAAATCATCAAAGTCGTCCATTGACCTTTCCCAATCGAACTTAAGTATCATACACCATTTTGGGGGGTCTGGGAGGGTGTGGTGGACGGTTCCACAAGTGTCTCTTAACGATTGATTATAGACTTTAATCTTTGTTTTTTTGCAGATAATTGTGCATATGCTTCACGTTCCATTTCATCATGGGATTGTCTAATTTGTTGTCCTTTCCAACGAGCAGATTGTCTTGCAACTTGTTTGTTATATTCGCTGGGTTCCATATGTGGAGTTTGTTCTGTCTGCAACTCTCTTTTAATTTCACTCTTGAGTTGTTCTCTTTCTTCTCTTTTTTTATCTTGATTTTGAGTTCTTTTTCTATATGATGCTACTTTATCTTTATATGCCTGCATTTGATCTAATTGCCTTTGACGCAGTTGTTGTCTTCTCTGGACAAGTCTGTTTATATCTTCATTGAATTGCGTAAAGGTTTTCATTATCCTAATCTTTTTAGATATTTATAAAAAAAGAGGGTACTTAGACCCTCTCATATTTTATTTTGCCTGTTTTGCTCCAGTCATACGATCATATATTTTTTGCGCTCTAGGATCTTTTAGAGTTTGACCTTTATTCCACTTTTTTTTCTCATTCTCATTCTTTTCTTCAATGATACTATCAACCCACTCTTCACTCATGTATTCCATGATTGTTTCTGCTGCTGCCTCTGTATCAGCGTAACCTTCATCAAGAAGATGTGAAAAAACAGTATCATAAAGATCTATTTCTTCCTTGCGGAGACCTTTGAGTGTGAGTGCAAGTCTTGCTCTTTTTCCTAGTTTGCCACCTTTTTTAGCAGCAGACTTTAATGTTTTTGTAGGAATATTTTCTTCTTCGGGAACGCCAAGTTGCTTACTCAAGGCACCTGGTTTTTTGATTGCCTTTTGAATCCACTTTTCTGCCTCATTCAATTCTTCGGTGCAGATTTCATACATATCATCCCAAGTGTATGACGAAAGATCATATCCCTCATTAACTAAAGCATCTACAATCCACTCAATATCTTCTCTTTGAAGTGCTGCTGCTCTTTTTGCTGCTTTACTGCCACGACCGTGTGGATGTGGTGACGATGCTCCATACTTACTATAACCTGCTCTCAAATAGCGATCGTGTGCATCTTGTGATTGTTGAGCAACTTTTTTAGTATATACAGAACCTCCATATTTCTCTTGGTCTCTTTCTGCTCTTGCACGAGAACGGTTAAGAATTTGTCTCTTTGCAGAAGTATCAGATCTTTCTGGACCAACATTATACTTTCTACGAAGGAATTCACCTCTACTTTCTGGTTTTGGTTCTTCTACTTCTTTTTTCTTACCGCCAAGTAGTCTCTTTACAGCAGCACGAAGACCTTCTTCAAGAGACTGTGGTTCATAAACACTTAAGTAGGATTCTTGTAGAGAACGAATATCTTTTGAATTCATTTGTATTTTTTGAGAGCTCTATGAGAATATTTATATTTACTCATATTCAAAAGAAGTATTCAATTTCTTTGGTGGTGGAGTTTGATATACTGGAAGAACAGAAGATTCGATAATACACCTAACAGGTTTAGGTTCTGCCTGTATAATATGAGTTCTTATTGCATTAAAGATAATAAATCCGTTTGTGATAAAAATTGAAAGAAACATGATAAGACGAATTACTGCGACCCTATCTGCTTCTTTATCACATTTACTCGCTTTCTCTCCAAGTGCTTTGGCAATCAGACGAAACACAGTCTTCCTATTCTTCATAGATTGATTTGCGAGACTTAATGTATTCTAACTGATCCCATTGATTTTCATAGCAAATCACAAGCAATCTTTCATTTGTATGAATAGGACAGCATTCATAATTTACTTCATCCTTTGGTCGGACAGAATGTTCAATCGTAACATATTCCTTGTCTCTGAAATAAATCCAACCTTCAACACCTTTAGTCCATTTTACATAATCATTGACTTTTGGATTATAAGACATAAATTAGCAATCATATTCTCTATCAATAGTTAGAAGAGAAATCAGAGTCTTGAGTTTGGCAATTTCTTGTTCTTGTTCTGTGATTTTATCTTGAAGAGATGTAATTCTTGCCTGATACATCTGCTTTAGGTCAAATACCATTTTATTGGTGTGAGAAACGTGATGTGTCATTGATTATACAGTAAAAGTTTCTACTACTCGGGATTGTTCATCATTCGCAAGAGAAAATCGTGGTGCTTTGATTACATTTTCCCTCAATTTTCCATAATGTTCCACCCATTCTTCATTGTCCCAATCAACAATTAAATCAAAACATTCATCGTCGTTTTCGGCAATAATATTCAACAATCCACCATCACTATGAGACGAGGGTGCATAATAATCGACGATATACAGAAACTTTGTCATTTGTATTTGTAAATTACCTCTCAAGTTTAGAACTGTTCGTTATCTTTGTCAATATCAGACATGATTAGAAGTGAAGCACCAATAGTCAAAAGAATACCAACTCCTATACCAAGAATAAAAGTCATTTAGATTTTTCCTTAAGTTTTGCCTCTTCTCTTGGATACATTACCTTATAGTAATGTACCATAATGGAGGATACGAGTGCAATCAAAGCAGTGTAGATTGTAAAGGCAACTCCAATACTCATCGTATTTCTGTACTATGAGGTTTCTGTAGATTATCTATCGCTTTGGAGCGATAGTAATTATCATACAATTTTTCATCACGCTGGATTAGAAAGGCATTCCAACCAAGAATGACTGCAAAACCAATCAATCCAGCGACAATGTGTTTTTTGGTCATTTATTCATCTGTTTTGTTTGAACTGAAGTTATTATAGAGCATCACAGGAGCATTTGGAGTGAGTTGTGCCAGAAAAACAAGTGTCACAAAGGAAGTTTTGCCACTGACTTTCCTTTCTTGTGATCGTTAATAAATTTTCGTGCTGATGCCTCTGTTCTGCATACTTTCAACTGATAACCATTGTGTATAATCATCAGTTGTTTTCCAAAAGGGATGGCAGCATAAGTACCATCCCCAACTATAAATCCTTCCATTAAATCTTTTGCAATGTTCCTTCTTTCTTTAGTTCAGCGATAAACTTACCTACACTTTCCACAGTCTGAATGTGAAGTCGAACATAGTCCAAGTCTTCGCAATCAAAGACATAAAAATTGTCGGGCGAAGAAGTGTATGCTACTCCGACTTGACCTTGTTCATCATCGAATTGAATCTTTGCAATAGCAGAAGAATCAGTGAACTCAAGGACTTCCATTGATCTCTTTCGATTACTCCGTAATCATAGCACAAAAAAGACCCCTCTGGGGGGTCTATGGGACGGTTTGGGAAGTGTCCTCAGTTGTTAATAATAAAACTGTACCAAGTTTCACTCATACCTGCGATGATTTTATCTGCGGATTCTTTACTATCAGCATAACCTTCTGAAATCAAATATTCTACAACATTTTCATAGGTTTCATAGGTCTCTTGTAGTTCTCTTGGAGTTGGTTTCATCATCTTCCACCGCCAGTTGAACGTTTTTGCTGTGCTCTCTTTAGTGCAACTTTTTGTGCTGGTGTTGGTCCTGCACTGAATGGTCTTTCTCTTCTTTGCTGGATGGTTTCAGTTCTCTTCACTCCTCTCAATCTTCCAGCTTTCTCTGCGCCATATCCACCACCACCGTGTGCGTGTCTAGCAGCACCAGGCATACGAGTAGCATAAGGTTGGGTTTCCTTATCAATCATTCCCTGCTTCATTCTACCAGTTGATGCTCTAGGTGATAGTGACTTTCTTGTTGATTTTTTAACTTCCAATCCACCTTCTGGGGTTTTCACAACTCTACCTGAAGTTGAAGTTACATGAAGAGGAGTTTTTGTTTCTCCTCTAACTTTATCCTCCTTACGCATTTCGACAAGATATGCTTCTTCTAGGAACTCTTTGAAAGTTTTCATTTTTTGTCTAACTTTTATTTTTATTTATTCTTTATCAATTATTAAGTCTAAACTTCACCTCTTCTAGTCTTTCTTCTTTCTTTATTTACAAGAGTAGTAAAAGCTCTCATAGGAGTAATGGCATTGCTAATATCACTTAGTTTTTCACGATTACCTCTTTCAAATGCGTGAAACTTACCGTGATGAAATCCCGGTTGTTGTGGTTTAAACTTTGATACTGAACCTTTATTCGCAACAACTAGATTTCTTGGGTCATTGCCGTGATATCTTTTTTCTTGTGCTTGCTTTTTCTTATATCTCAACACGTCACCAGGAGACATACCCTCCATTTCTTTACCAGAAGTTTCTATTTCAGTTCCGTGATGAAGTTCTGCTCCACGTCTTTTTGCTAATTTACGTTTACGTTCAACTTTTGCTTTTTCTCTTGGTGTTAGTTGCCCTGTTGCTTGTTTAATTCTTTTTTCTCTTCTTTCTTTCTCATTTTCTCTAGCTTGAACTGAAGCAAGACCATACTTTGGTTTTTCTTTGGTTCCTCTATTTTTAATGAAAGTTCCATCTGGGAGTTTTCCTCCGTGATGTTTCATCAAGTCTTCTTTAGTTGAAAAGTGTGCTCCTTCTCTTATTATTGTTGATTCTTCTACAAACTCTTTAAAAGTCTTTTTCTTACGATTACGTGCAGGTTCTGATACTCTTGGACTATCTAAATTTCTACTTGCTTCCTTTCTTTTTCTCATCAATTCTCCCATTAACGGGAGACCTGGTGCTGCAGTTTTGCCAGAAGTTACTAATGATTCTGGAGATTGCGCAGCATTAGCAGCGAATGAAAGTGCTGATAATGCATTTAGTGCCTTTGCTGCTGCTTCTCTTCTTTTACCTTCAGAAAGCATTTGTATAAAAAAATACCTTCAACTATTTATCAACCACCTCTTTCTTTCAAACTCCTTACAAGATATTCAGTAAACTCTTCCATCTTTTCTGGAATTACGGCGGCAGGTCTCTGATTGATTACATTTTTGAGTGCAGTCATACGATACCACTCATCATCTGTAAGATTGTCTTTTCCTCTTGATGGAAGAGTCATACTTTTTGCTCCCGTGTTTATGTTGAAATCATAACATTATTTAAGGGAGATGTGCCGTTTCTTAATATTGTCTTCAGAGTGTTGTAACAGTTCTTAACTAAAGAAAGTTCCAAAGGATCCTTTATCATCTCCTAAACCTTTCATTCTATCTTCCAGTTTATCAAGAAGTTGATCTGTCTTAATTAAAGTATCAATGCGACAAATCATTTCTGAAATCTCACGCGAAACAAAAGGTTTCTCCTGACGTGCAGCATATGCTAGAGCATTCCTTAGATTTGATTCTGCCTCTTTCAAACTTTGTTCTACAGATTCACTCAGGGCCATTTACTTTCCTCAATTCAAAACTACCGTCTCCACGGTCAATCCATTCCACAGGGTCTCCTTCTTTTAGATTTGCTGCTTCTAACAAATCATCAGGAAAATTAACATAACACTCTCCAGTCAACCCATCAAGTTCAACAGGAAGTTGCCATTTTACTACTTTATCTTCTTTTTTTACAACATAATCAGGAGCCCACATGTCACCATCTTCACTTACATAAACTGGATATGGTGCATCTTCCCAAAAATTAGTCCAAGACTTTTGACACTCTAGAGATGGATTATCCTTATCACAACTCAAGATTTTATCTACACAGTCATCATACTCTTTAATGTGACCTTTGCCATTGCCATTCAGAAGAGCAAGAAGTTCATATGCTTCGGATGTCTTTTGTTTATATGTGTAGTAGTTTTCTTTTACTACCCCCATAATAACATCATAAATCTCTTGAGGTGTTGCTTCACCTGCAGACATTGCATCGTGAATCCAATTTTCAAGATTCTCAAGAGAATACTTTTTGTAGTCCATAATCAATCTTTTGGTTTGGGTTTAGAACAATCGTGGCAGTAATAAGAGAAACCATCACGAAAGTATTTTACGACTTGGTAATGGTTTTCGTCAAGTGGTTTTGTCACTCCACACTTATCACAAATCCTTGTCCTTTTTGATGGACTTTCGGATTCGCTTGAGTTCTTTGAGTTCCATTTTAATATTTTTGTAAGCAGCGTCAGCATCTAATTTGCCTCCCATTTCCATTGCAATAATAACATCAACTCTTGTACCAAAGTGTGCTAATGCTCGTTCGAATGAGTCAAGTTCGTACATCTTTTTTACTCCAATTCTCAAGAGTTAGAATATCTATGCGTGCATCAACTGCATCAATACTATTTCCCAACTCATAGAGAGTATTTGTGGTTTCTATGTTCTCCTCTTCAAGTCTTTTTACATCAAAAAGGAGAGAATTATATTTTTCCTCCAACTCAACTATCTTATCGTAGACGTTAATTGTCCCTGGGGTTAGTTTTTGAGATGGAGAAACAAACCATTTAATAAACTTTCTAATCATACCAAACCAATTTCTTTAAGATACTGTTGATAACGCATAAAAGATTGAAGGCGAATAGGAACACCTAAACTTTTACAACACTCAACATAACTATTAAATTCATAATGTGGTGTTGTTGGGTCTAATGCAGGATACCTTTGGTCATAATAACCTACAATTTTTCTAAAGTCAATCATTTGTTCTTACTTTCCAATTTTTACATCCAGGAACCATTTTACCAGTTTTAATCATATTTTTCATTCCCCAGCAAGATATATTTTGCTCTTTACAAAATTTTTGAAATTGCCCAACAACAACATATTCTTGACCTTGAGGAGATGTAAATACAAAAACTTTTGAATTTGGATTATTTTTTCCAACAAAAGATTGATTTATTTTTCTTGTCTCCATCATCTTATCTACAATAGACCTATCTCTTGAAATTCCTCTCTTTTTTTCACTCATTCTTTTTCTTGCTTCAAGAGAAATTAATGGAGGTTTTCTTCCCTTCATTTTTTGTTTTGTTTCTTTGGTATGTTCTTTTCCATAAAAAGGATTGTTTTCTCCTTTATTTGCCTTACTAATTTTTAGTTTTGCTTCATCGGTATGAATATATCCACTAGCACCTTCTCCACCATCTGTTTTATTTCTTAAAATTCCAGTTTTTATATCCTTTCTACCAAAAATAAAAATCATATATTTTTCGTGTTTAAATGCTTCTTTTTCATTTAAATTTTGTTTTAGAAAGATTATTCTATCATTAGGTGGAACTTTTACATTATGTCTTTCTTTTTCAAAAAGTCTATTGCCTCTTCCTTTGCCTATGTAAAAAGGAGTTCCATCCTCACGCAGATATGCGTAAGTATAAAAGTTATTCATACTGCTTTATGTGTGGTAGTATTATTTATAAAAGAAAAGAGGCATTTCTGCCTCCAATCTTGTGCTTAAGTTACCACACATAAGCACTATTATTTAGAGTTTATAGTTATCTTTTGTAGAATAACTCTTCTCAGGTGCTTTGTCAAACTCACCCTCTTGTTTTGCTTTCAAATACCAACGAGTAGCCCTAACACATTCATCTTCAGTTAGTGATGTGATGATACCACTACCATCGGGATAATGTGATTGCCAAGTACCCCAACTTTTTTGCTCCACATAGAAAGCATCATCGTCATAAAACTGTTTACTCATAATGACTTAATTGCCTCTGTAATTCTACTTTTGTACTAATCAAATTTCCATATAAGAATTGCTGATACTCATTACCTTCCAAGATTTTTGTAAGATTATCAATCTGCATTAGAGCAAGAATGAGTTTAGTCTTGTCGTTCATTGTTTTTCAGTTCTTCAAGATGTTCCATAATGACTTTGATGAAGTCTTCTTCAGTCCAGGTGTTGAGAATACTTTCAGTAGGAGAAGTCTTGTCCCAACTGATGGTGAGTGATTTGTCTTCATTTTCAGTTACTTGTATCATTTTTTGCGTTTTGTAGTGCGAGTAGTGTTTCTAGTGGAATCCACGCGGGGTTTTCGTCCTTTACTTGT
>JACCDG010789983.1_pt1 | contig 15611 bp, 13 predicted proteins | sample 7442471 | NCBI WGS metagenome assembly JACCDG01 (sample SAMN15323444, study PRJNA562643) | freshwater metagenome | isolation source: river surface water | place: USA:Blue River Watershed | collected 2017-08-17
CGGACCCGAGGTTGGTCGCCCCACCCGAGAGGATGTTGGCCGCCGTGCCCTTGGTCGCCACCGTGTACCCGGCGATGTCGGGGGTGGGGTACGACCAGAGGATCGTGTCGCCGTTCTCGTCCTCGCCACATTTGAGGCCATTGGAGTCGGAGGGGTCGAGGTCGGAGTGGTCGTAGGGCCAGTCCTCCTCCGTCATCCCGCAGCCACAACTTTGTACTGACATCTAACCTCTATTCCTCAGCCGCTTGCAGGCACGGCAGTACCGGCCACCGCGGTAGCGGTAGGTGTTCGCCTCATCATAGGCATGGCCCGCTGGGCAATGAGTCTTGACCCTGTTGGCGTTCGGACCGTCCATGTTCATCAAGGGCGATCGCGCCTTGTTCTCGGCGTCGGTCACTGGCTCGACGTGGTTCGGGTTGCAGCAGGCCCGGACGCGACAGAGGTGGTCGAGTTCATGACCGACAGGCACCGGTCCAGAGGGGCATCACGAGGGCCTCGGTATCGCGTAGGAGAAGTCGTAGTGGACGTTGACGACATCGACCCCGGACTTCGGGTGGGCCTCATCGACGAAGGACCAGTCCTCGTTGGTGGTGATGATGGCGGCCTTCTGTGTGCCGGTCGATGCGCCGGCGGTGCCGGGGGTGATGCCGTTGCGGTGCAGGCCGAGCCCGGAGCGGTGGGTGATGTCGGCGAAGCCGATGTCCACGGTCCCGATCTTGTACCAGGGGTCGGCCCGGACGCCGCCGATCTTCGGGCGGGGCACAGGGAAGGGCAGGTCGAGCAGGTAGTAGCCGGAGCCGCGGGTGGCCGAGGCCGAGTCGATCCGCACCAGCCCCCAGCCGGTGCACAGCACCCAGTCGGTGACGTTCATGATCGGCTGTAGGAAGTAGTTGCCTTGGCGCAGGTCGCGTGTGCCGCCGGGGTTGGAGGTGACCGCCCGGAGTTGCGGGGTCCAGTACGCCGGGAACTCCTGTCCGGTGATGCGGCCGTCGGGGCGGCGCTCGAGCATCTCGATGCGACGGGTGAGGCTCCGCAACTTGTCAAGCAGCTCGTCGCCCTCGTTGGGGAGGCGCGCGCCCCTCACTGCTCGGTCCCCCCGACCGGTTGGAGCTCGATGGTCACCGAGTCCTCGGTGGCGCTGTGGGACCCGGAGACTTTCGTGAGGAAGTAGTCGCCGGTGACCACCCGGCAACCGTCGAGCAACCGCGCGGAGAAGGCGCGGCCGGGGACCAGTTCCTCGATGGGGAAGGGGGAGTCGGGGGAGAGTTGCCCTCCGCTGAACGTGACGGGTGGGATCTCGAAGGCGTCGATGCGGGCCTGTGCTGCGGTGGTGGCGGACTCAGCGTCCTTCACCCGGTCCTCGGTGATGACCTGCTCGTGGATGCCGTAGATCCTCTTGATGCGCCGGCTCGACTGCTTCGCGGTGCCCCACACGGTCGCCTTGTCGTCCTCGTTGCCGCCGCCGATGACGGTGAAGTTGGTGACCACGACACCCTGTTCGTTCACGGTGGGGGGGCTAGCGATGTGCTCGTCCCTGATCGTCGCAGGAGGGGGGAGGTAGGAGGCGTTGGCTCCGCCGACGTAGATGGTGCGGTCGATGGTCGTCCAGTCGATGCCGTCGCGGGCCAGCTCGGCGAGTTCCTTGTCGGCCATGCGGTACTGGTCGGTGCGGATCTTGCGGGTGCCGTGCATGCCGGTGCGCGAGCGGCGGACCTGTACGCCGGGCACGTTGTCCACGCTCATGGCGTCGTCGATGATCGCCTTGTAGATCACCGTCAACTCGGTCTGCCGGAAGGTGTGGTTCTGGTGGACGCGTCGCTCGCCGAGCCACGCCGAGACGTCCTCGGCCAAGATGGTGGCAGCGTCGTCGTCGAACTTGATGTCGGTGATGGGCCCGGCCCAGATCCGTGAGCCGTTGCGGTGAATCCCGATCTCGTTGGCCCAGCAGTGCACGTCGGCGAGCAGAGCGCAGCACGACGAGCCGGCGCGCCCGTTGGCACCGCCGATGGTGACCGAGGCGGTGGAGGTGGCGTCGAGCACCCGCTCCCATGTCACCTGCGTGAAGGGGATCACGTCGACCTGGCGCTGCGACGACCGGTCGAGCACGTAGACCTCGAGGCGGTCGGAGCACCCGAGTACATGGGTGGGCACCACCCTGGATGGGAGGGTGGAGGCCGTCACCCCATAGAACTCGCTGAGGACGGAGAGCATGTAGGTGGCGATGGTGGCGTGGCCGTCGTCGTCGGGGTGCAGACCATCGCCGAGCGACACCGACGGCGCGGCCGGCGCGGAGAAGTCCACGAGGAAGGTGGTGGTGGAGTCCGCTGCGATCTCCTCCATGGCCGACACGTAGTCGGCCCACCCGTAGGCCCCCCCGTAGGAGAGGTCCGGCTGATACCACGCGATGAGGAACACCGGCACCGACGGGTCGGGTTCGAGCAGCCCGCCGATGATCGCTTCGAGGTTGGACTTGAACGTGGCCGGGGTGATCGAGTCGATCCAGTCGTTCACCCCCAGCGCGATCATGATGACGTCGGGGCTGAGGGTGGTCGACCAGTCGGCCAGGTCGGTGTAGTAGAGGCTCGACCCGGTGACGCCGTTGACGTAGTAGTCGGTGCCTGCGCCCGAGTGGGCGGCGTCGACCATCTGGATTCCCTTGGCCCCGGCCGACACGAGGGTGGCCCCGGTGGCGACGCTGCGCGACCACTTCGTGTTCGTGTCGTCGGTGACCCGGAACCGTCCCCGGTCGAAGCGGGGCTCGGCGGCGACGGTCCCGCCGATGCCGGACAGGACTGCGGCGGCGTAGATGCGCCCGGTGCAGGTGGCCGGGGTGCCTGCCACCCTGGCGCCGACGGTGAGCCACGAGTCGTTGTCGTGGATGGAGGTGGTCGACCCGCCGTTGGTCGTGGAGATGGCCGCGCCCCACGTTACGGCGTCATGGTCGTTGGTGGCGTCGGTGGACAGGTAGAACTTCACCTGATAGGCACCGGCGTTGTCGACGTCGAGCGTCGCCCTGATCCAGTAGTCGGTGCCGGGGTTGAACGAGATGAGCGACGAGTCGACGGTCACCGACCCTGCGAGAGTGCCGTCGGTCGACCAGACGAGGCGGATCTTGTTCCCGAAGATCGACAGGTGGTAGGACCGCTTGTCGGTGAGCGACGAGTTCCACTTGGCGAGGACGGTCTGCTCGGTCACGTAGTCGTCGAGGCGGATGCGGGCCCGCAGGTCGACGTCGCCGACGACGGAGACCGCAGCGGAGTCGGGGGTGTAGTAGTAGCCGGTGGACCCCGAGCACGACAGGTAGCGCGCCGTGGGACCGTCTCCGTCGAACACCCGGATGCCACCGAGGATCGGGGCCTCACCGCCGCCGCCTGCGTGTCGGGAGAACACGAGTTCATGGGGGCCTGAGTCGCCGAGGTCGATCAGCACGGCGTTGTCGTGGCGGGACCCGACGTTCCAGTCCGTGATGACGAGGATTGGGTCGCCGCCGTCCACGGACAACTCGAGCGGGTCGATGTCGGGGATGGCGTGGCCCTCCACGTACCACACCTCGATCATGTCGCCGGTCACTGCCGGGTAGGTGATCGTGCCACCGGTGTCGATGATGCCCGAGCGGTAGCCCATGCCTGTCACCGGGAGCGGCGCGCCTGCGGACACGCTGCCCGCCCACGTCGGGTTGCCGTCGTCGCAGTTCGGGCAGTTGCCGACGGTGGAGCTGCGCCATGCGGGGAGGTAGGCGACCCCGCCGCCGTCGCCGATGCCGCTCGTCGGGTTCGCGGAGCGGAGGTCGTCTTGGAGCAGGTCGAGCCACCGGCCGTGGAAGGTGGAGGCTCCCACGCCTTCGGTGATGCTGTCGCCCACGCAGAGGATGGTCTGCTGTGGTGAGGTTGACGGCCAGGGCATCTACGAGCAGACCTTGTTGGTCGTGTAGATCGTGTAGGCGGCGGTGGTGGAGTGGCCGAGGAGGTTGGCCGGCTCCATCCACACACGGGCGTCCTCCTCCCCGAAGAACGAGAAGAAGTAGGGCAGGGTGGAGCCGCCGAGCCAGAGCTTCGAGGTGCCGTCCTCCCAGTCACCGGACCCGTCGTCGTACCAGACCCGTTGGTTGGACGAGTCGATCCACACGCGCTCATCTGGCGCCAGCCGACAGATGAGCGCCTCGAACACGACTTCCAGGTTGGGGTCCGCGCACCCGTAGGCGCCGGCTGGCTCTGCGATCTCGACACCGGTGCCGGTGCACGTCCACGTCTCGCCAACGCTGGTGGTCCATGAGGTCGCGCCGGGAGTCTGATCGAGGATCTCGGCTCCCCACACCCGTGCGGCGCCGTTGGTAGCGAAGGCGCGGTAGATGCGGCCCGCGATCCCAGCGCCCCCGGTGGCGGTCGCTCCGATCATCGCGGTGGTCGACGAGATCAAGGTGCCGTCCCACGAAGCGAATGCCTGTGCCGCGGCCCCGAGGGTGGTGAACCCCGAGGGGGTGACGTCGATTGGGAGGGTGGCGGTGAAGAACGTCGCTACCTGTGTGGAAGGGTTGATGTACACGGCCACCCATCCGGTGTCGCCGTCGTTGAACGGGACAGCGACGGTGGAGGTAGCGGTGCGGGCGGTGCCGTCGGACTGGCGGACGGTGGCTTGCAGTCGTCCGTTGGACAGCAGGTTCAGTGAGCAGGCGGCGTTGGCTCCGTTGTACCAGCCGCCGATCCCGCCACCGGTCGAGGGGGTCCAATCGTCAAGGTTGAGGCTGAACGCCATGACCACGACCGCGTGGGTGTTGAGGTCGGCGATCCCAGAGGTGGCCGCATACTCCCCGACCGCCGAGGTGAGGCCATCGAGGTAGGGGAAGCCGGGGTTGATCGCTCCGCGGACGAGGGTGGCGGCGGCCCCGTCCGCCCCAGCGTCGACGATGATGTCCACATCGCGCTGGCCGAGCGCCACGCCGTAGGTCTCCACGCACGAGCGCTGTTCGGGTAGGCCGTTGACCGGGCAGATGAACTCGGCTTGGGTGGAGGCGGTGCCGCAGTCGCCGTCGAGGTTGAGCGGGTGGGTCTCGCCTTCGATCTTGGAGGTGGCGAGAACGAAGTAGCGGCACGGGTCGCCGGCAACGAGGGTGAAGGTGATGGAACGGGCGACACAGCCGGCGTGCTTGAAGGGGCTGTCCCCGAACACCGGCCCGTCGAGCACGCCGACGTCGCGGATCTCGTAGAGGTCGTAGTAGGGCCCGTTGCCGTCCACGCCAGGGCAGGCGAGTCGGATGAGGCCGGTGGCCGTGCCGCACGGGTCCGACGGCGCGAGTTGCTGCGACAGCCAATCGAACCCGTACTGCATCCCCCGGTCGGAGGTGGCGATCGCCATGACCTCCACAGAGAACTCGCGGTGCTTGCGGTGCAGCGGCCCGATGGTCGCTCCCCCTGCGGTGGTGCCGCGGGGGTTGACGCTGCGCTCGATGGTGGAGCCCATGGTGAACTCCTCCACATGGAAGCCGAGGAACTCCTCGGACCACGGGATGCCGCTCGTGTACCAGGGCGCAGCCTCCACCGACGAGTAGTCGAGTGGCTCCCAGATCGGGTCGGACTTGGGGTCGAGGCTGAAACCGGGGCACGGGTCGTCGAACAGCGTGAAGGACACGTTGTTGACGTTGCACTCGAGGTTCGCCAGCAGGCGCGAGTCGTTGAGGACCTCGGTGTCGTCGAGCCACAGCCAGCCCATGAGCATGGCGTCAGCCCCTCACTCGTGCTGCGACCCGGTTGACCTTGGCGGCGGCGAGGCTGGCGACGATCTCGGGGTCCATGGCGTTCGAGTACACGTTCATCTCCCCGACCACGGGGGCGAGCGTAGCCGCGTTCCGCGACGCCGCGGAGTCCTGCCGGAGCGAGTCGACGGTGACCCGCTGATCGCCGTCGTCGGGGAGCAGGCCGAGGCGCCGGAGGATCTCGTTGGTGCGGCCGGGGTTGTCGAGCGGCAGGATCGCCTCGCGCCGGTTGCCCTCCGCCAGCCGGTACAGCCCGTCGCGCTCCACGATCCCGCCGTAGGAGTAGCCCCGCGTTGGGGTGGGGCTGGTGGCCTGCCCGACGTTGAAGATGGAGCCGTAGCGGCTGAGGATGTACCGCAGACCGGCGATCACGTTGTCGAGCGGGCTGCGGATGTTGCCGTGGCCCGGCAGCGCGTAGGCGGCGAAGGTGGACGGGATCGTCTGCATGAGGCCGGTGGCCCCGAGGATGGAGTTGTAGGCGTTCGGGTTGAACGACGACTCGCGGGAGATGAGGGTGAGCAGCGGACCGAGCCACGAGGCCGGGACGCCGACGATGCCCATGGCCTGACGGATCGCAGCGAGGATCGCGGGGGAAGCCGAGGCCGAGCCGAGGGTGGGGGCCGTCCCCGAGTAGGACAGGCCGCCGGCGTAGGCGAGCGTCTTGTCGTAGACGTAGGCCATGAGCTTGGCCGCCACCTGCGACAGCCACCCGCGCTGACCTGCCTCGGGTGGGCGGGGGAGCGGCTGGAACGACGGGAAGTCGGTGTCGCCGAGCAGTGCCCTGCCCTCGGCGGGCTCGACGTGCCACGGCTCGTAGCTCATCGGGAACCGCAGGCCGAACTCCTCGGGGCGCAGGTTCCGCCAGTGGTTGCCGTCGGATGCGAGGCCGAAGTTGTGCATGGATCGACCCGGAGGCGCGGCAGGTGCCTGGCCGGGCACGCCGGCGAGGTAGCGCTGGTAGAGGCGAGTCTGCTCCTCGATGGACCGGTAGCCGGAACCGACGTGATAGCCGCCGCCGTTGGCGAGCGACCAAGTGGACAGGCGCCGGGCGAACTCGGCCACCAGTCCAACCACGTCGCCGGTGACGCCGGGCACGAGTTGGCCGGACTGGATGGTCGGGGTGGTGATTCCACCGTCGGCGAACCACTGCACGTTGCCGCCGAGACGTCGGGCCGTCTCCGCTGCGAGCTCACGCGACCGCGTCCGGTTGGACGGGTCGAACGGGATGTACGCCTCGCCGTGCGACGATCCCCTGCCACGCCTGCCCTCGTTGAACACATGGACCTGAGCGCCGTGGTGCGCCTCGGCGATCCCGCCCTTGGCGAAGTTCAACTCGATCGGGGTCTCGCCGATCCCGGTGAGCAGCGGGTTCAGCGCGCCCACCAGCGACCGCGCGTAGCCACGCGTGATGCGGACGACCTCGGAGCGGCCCTCGCGCAGCCCGTCGGTGATCCCCGCGGTGATAGCGGCGGAGATGGACACGGCGAGGCTGACCATCCGGTCGCCCCACGTCTCGAAGCCAGTCAGGATGCGCCGCAGCACCCGCTCGACGGCGTTGGCCCACATCCGCATCCCCGGCGTGGTGGCGGCCACCAGGCGCTCGCCCATCGGCGCCATGATCGACACGATGGCGTCCACTTGCGCTGCGATCATGGAGGCGTCGAAGCTGATCGTGAACGGGATCGACCCGGCAGCGTTGCCGGACAGGGGGATGACGGCCTCGGGGCCCGCTTCACCGATCAGGGCGAGGGTGGGCTTCGTGACGATGCCGCCCTTCGCCAGCTCAACGTGCGGGATGTGGGGCAAGTCAGGGACGTTGAAAGTCGGTCCGGGACCGGGCGGGTCGATGGTGATGCCGCTGATCCGGTCGATCACCTCGCGGTTCACGAGGTCGATGATCGAGTTGACGATGGATGCCGCGAACCCGGTGGCCGCGCCGAACCCAGCCTTTATCGCGTCCACCACCAGGCCACCGAAGCCAGTGAAGGCGTCCGCCATGGTCCGAGGGATGCTTGACCAGAAGTTGATGACGGCCACACCCCAAGCGAAGAACCGATCCTTCACCCAGGTCAGCCCTCCCACCGCAGCGCCCCACAGGGTCGAGCCGAGGCGGGAGAAGGAGTCGTATGCCCACGTCAGGAACCTGGACACGACGTCGCTCAAGAACTGGAACAGCGCCCACCAGACATGCTTGAACCCGTCGAACACCTGCCCCCAGTCGCCGGCGAAAATCCCGGTGACGATGTCGCGCCAGCCTTCGAGGACCTCGCCGAGAGCGTCGAACCCGTCCGAGATGACCCCAAAGATGAACTGGAACGGGCCGATGATCGTCTGAGCCAGCGCCCCCCATATCCCGTCAAGGCCCCGAATCCAGTCGCGCAACTTGTCGAGCAGTTCGTCGAGGATGTTGCCGATCGCCTCGTCGATCTTGGGGCTCGACTGGCTGAGTCCTTGGAAGAACCCGAGGGCGATGGCCCCGGCGCCTGTGACGATGCCGATGGCGATGGCACCCATGATCTTGAGTCCGGTCTCGGAGAAGATCGCCCCCACCACGGGGCCGCCGAGGAACTCACCGAAGCGGCGCAGTCCTTCCAAGATGGTGGTGCCGACCTTCATCCAGTCGATGCGATCGAAGGCATCGCTGATCCACTCCTGCGCGCGCTCGAACAACTGGGTCAGCCCGTCACGGAGCCGCGGGCTGAGGGCGATGATGCCAGCGATCAACGCACCTCCGATGGCGACCGGCCACCCGAGGACCAGTCCGGCGACCGCGACGCCAGCCACCGCCAGGGCTGGGCCGAGAACTCGATCCCAGTCGACGTCGGACAGGACGTCACTGAGGGCAGAGAAAGCACTGCTGATCCTGCCGCCGATGGACTCTGCCAAGTCCCCGAGACCACCGGAGTCGAGCCACTCCTGCCACCGAAGCCACGCCTCGGTCCCGAAGTCCACCAGCCAGTTCGCGGCGGGCGAGTCGACGACCTGCTGGAACGCCGTGGTGATGCGCTCGCGAACTCGGTCTGCGAGTTCGCCGATCCCTCCGCCCTCCACCCATGCCACGGCGTTGTCCCACGACTCGGTGAAGAAGTCGGACAGGAAGGTGGCGGCGCTGCGCCAGTCGCCGTCCATGACCTGCGCCGCCAGTTCACCGATGGACTCCGCGACGCCGCGGAACGCGTCGATGACCGGCGCCGAGTAGCGGGTGACGAACTCCACGACCCGGCCGAGGAACCCGTCCACGAACTCGCGGAAGGTGTCGTTGTGCCGGTACAGGATCGTGGCGAGAGTGGTCACAGCGACCACGAAGGCGATCAGCGGGTTCGCCGCGATCACCTTGAGCGCGGTGCCCATCAACTGCATGATCGCCACCGCACCCTTCTGCGCGACGATCGCGGCGAGGGCGATGGAGATGCCGAGCAGGCCGGACCGGACGATGGCCCATACGCCGCGGCCGTTGAACAGCGAGTCGAGCATGGTGGTGAACGCGCCGACGGCGTTGGCAACCTCGTCGATGAACGGTGTCAGCGCGTCGATCACGAGGATCTCGAGCGTGTCCTTCAAGGTGGACAGCCGGCCGTTCAGGGTGCGGGACTGGCGTTCCATGGCCGATGCCGCGCCCGGCATGTCGCGCATCCCTTGGAGGATCGCCTGGATCGCGACGTCGGCGGGCAGCGCGCCCTTCTTCATCATGTCGAAGGCGTCGGCCACGGTGATCCCGAGCGACCGGGCGATCGCGTCCACGGCGGAGAAGCCGGGCAACTGCTCGCTGATCTGGTTCAGTTCCTCGGCCGATGCCTTGCCCTTGCCCTTCATCTGCCCGAGGGCACGGATCACGCCGTTGATCTCCTCGGTGCCCGCCCCGAGGTTGGCGGCCACGTTGCCGATGTCGGTCAGCGCCGGGATCACGTCGTTGGCGGCGAACCCGACGGCGAGCAGGCGACGGGCGCCCTCGGACACGCCGGCGAAGTCGAACGGCGTCGTCTTGGCGAAGTTCTGCATCTGGCGCAGGAACGCGTCGGACCGCTCCGCCGATCCGAGCAGCGCCTCGAAGGCGATGCGGGTCTGCTCATAGTCGGCGACGGGCCCGAAGATGGCGCGGGCCGACAGGAACCCGGCGCCACCGAGCGCGAGGTTGCGGAGGTTCATGAACCCGCGCAGGGCGCCGCGCTGCGCCGTGGCCTGGAACGCTGACATCGCCCCCTCCTGGCGGGCGAGCTCGCGGGTGACGATCCGGGTCTGGTCGTTCATCGAGTCGCGCAGGATCGACTCTTGGCGGTTGGTCCCCCTGCGCATGATGTCCTGCTGGTCGTCCTGCTCGCGACGGTGGATGCTGGTAATCCGTCGCAGCCCGATCCCCACGGCGTTGCCCATGGAGCGAAGCGCCGACTGGGTGATGGACGACATGAACCGACCCCCAGTCTCGGTGGCGGAACGGATGATGCTCCACATCGCCTTGTGCGAGTTGGTCACCCGCCGCTGGTGCTCGCGCAGGATCGTCAGGTCACGGGAGTTCTGCGACCGTTGCTGCTCCCACGCCCTGCGACCGGCGATCTTGGAGTCGGCAAGCTCTTGGAACTCGGCGGCGCGCTGGCGCGAGCGTCGGCGCTTGAGGAAGTCGTCGTACTCTGCGTAGACGAACTTCCAGAACGTGCGCTCGTGATCGCCCATGCGGGTGCGGTGCCGCTGCGAGGACTGCTCCTCGTCCTGCTGCGCGTCGCGGTACTGCCCCTTCATGCGGAAGTAGTGGCGGCGCGTCGTCTCCTCCCACTTCGCCAGCCCCCGCTTCTCGGTGTTGGTCCGCTGATCCTGGTGGCGGCGCTGCACCTGCAACTCCTGAGTGGCGGCCTGCTTCTGGATGGCGAGTGCGGTGGAGGCCGTCCGCTTGACGATCTCCCCCTCGCGCTTGCCCGCCGTCAGCGCCAACCGCTCCTGTTGCTGGTAGCGACGCCGGGTCGCCTCCAAGGTGATGCGAGTCACCTCAGCCATTGCCTTCGACGTGCCCCGAGTCGTTTCCCTCATCATCGCCTGCTGCGCTGCACGGACAGCCTTCTCGGTGGCGACCTTGAACGCCGCAGCCTGCACCGGGTCCATCTGGATGATGAACCTCTGGACGATGGGGTCGAGGTCCCCGCCGAAGTCACTCACGGCGCACAGAGTAGACGGGGTGGCCGGTCATCGTCTTGGCCCATCCCGATAGATGTGATACACAGGTGGCATGACCAGTCCTGAGGACCCGACCACCATGCTCGCCCAAGGCGCCGCTCAATTGCACGAGTTGTTCCTCGCCTACGTCGCTGCCGGGTTCACCGAGGCCCAAGCCATGCAGGTCGTGAGCGCCATGGTCATCGGCGCGGCGTTGAGGGGCTGAGTCGATGGCGCTGTCCGATGACGCACGCAAGGCAATGACGCTCCACATGGGTTGCAGCCGAGGCTGGACCGATACGGTGCTCGACCGGCTCGTGGCGGACGCACTCGCCGCCGTGTTACCCGACGGGCGCACCATCGCCCAAGCCCTCGACGCCTTGGCTGCCATCGAAGCGGCATGTAGCGCACTGCCGTCATTCAACAATCCGCTTGTGCGTGCGAACTCGCCAGCCGGTCGACTTCGAGACACCGTGAGGGAGCACTCCGCGACGTCGCGGATTCCGTGATACGCGATGGTCCCGAAGTCGTGATACGCTCCGCGGCCATGGCTACCGCACAAAATCCTGACGAGTTGCCAACCGTGACAGGGAAGCGCCGGACCGTCAAGGTCCGCGCCACCCTCACCGAGTTCGGCCGGGACTGGCGGCTGATCCGCCCCAACTCGATCATCGCTTCGCAGCTCATGGACGCCGGGGACAACATCAACCCCGTCTACATCTCCAAATACTTCGCGGCCCACGTCCACCCCGACGAGCGCGCCGAGTTCATCGAAGCCGCCGAGAACGACGACAGCCTCGACCTCGAGGACCTCATGGACCTCATGAACCGCATGACCGAGGCCGTCTACGGGGAACTCCCTTCGGAGCCCTCCTGACATTGTGGGCGCTCTGGCCTGAGCGCTCACATCTGGTTCACGGGCAACTGCTCGCCGCCGGCAACCCGTCAGGGGCGGACGAGCTCGACCTCTACGACGTGGCGTGCCTCGTGTGGGCGTTCCTCGACGAAGCGGTGACAGCATCGGAGTTCACGGCGCGCCGCCTGGCGGAGTCGTCGAAGCTGCGCGACCGACTGCTCGGCACGCAGGGCCGTCCAGAAGCCGCTCAGGCCGAGGTGGACGAGTTCCGTGCACTGCTGAACCGCAACGCAGGCAAGAAGGCTCAGGGCGACGCTGAGGCTATTTCATCGACGACAGAGGGGGGCGACCCCCGCCCCGCGCTGCCCGACGGTACTTCGCACGGGTCCGGCTGACGAAGTGGTAGGCAGGGGTGCCGGGGTGGTTCACGCCTCGGGAGAAGTGCTCGTTGTCGTCGGTGAAGTCCACCGGCCACGAGCCGGGGGGCTTGCGGGGGCCACCGTGGATCGACGGGCCGTCCCACGGGAACCGCAGCATCTTGCCGCTCGACGGGATGACGTGCTCTTGGGTGCCGTACTCCAACCGCAGCGCGTTCGGGTGGACCGACTTGAACCCGCCCTCCAACCGGTCGATGTTCGGGGCGTGGTTCTCGAGCGGGACGAACGAGTCCTCGTAGGCCGGGCCCTGCGATCGGCGGCGCGACTGCGGGCGACCGGGCTTCAACTCGGCCACGGCGAGGTCGTGCAGGTCGCGGATGAACGACCGGACACCGTTGTTGATGATCCGGCCTGCGGTGGTGCGCCGGCGAGGGTCGGAGTTGAGGTGCGGGATGCGCTGCTCGCGGGTCGTGCCGAGGTCGACCTTGAGCCGCCCGGAGATCACGTCGCCACCCGCGGCGGCTCCCCGGTCACGTCCCAGGTCCACCCGCCGATCCACACCTGCGGGGCGAGCGGAGTGAGCGACCCGAAGCGCAACTCAGGGCGGCAGTCCACCGCGTAGTCGAACAGGGTCCCCGCGTACCAGTCGGAGAACAGGGCCTTGTAGGCGGCCTCGCCGTGGGCGTAGACGTGCGAGTTCACCGCGTGGAGCAACTCGGGCGACGGGAACTGGATCTGCTCCTCACCGACCGGCATCGGGTAGCAGCCCTCGCGCAGTTCGATCCGCCACGACGCCTGCCACGTCAGCGGGTACGCGCCGGGGATGGTGGCCCGATCGAACCCGCCCTGCGAGGTAGAGGTCGGCTGGTAGCCCACCAGCCACACGGCGACGTGCGCGCCCCGGACCTGCTCGATGGGGATGTTCGGCTCCCCGAGCGAGACGAGGCCCTCGATGCCAGTGCAGTCCCCGCATGTGTCCGGGTCGTCGTAGGGCTCGATCGCCGCGACCACTGCATCGAGGATGGCCTGGCCCATGGGGAACAGGCACCCGCCCAACTCGTCGGGGACGTCGCACTGCACCTGAGGGATCACGGGATCTACGGTAGCGCAGCCCTCACCACCATCGGCTTAGTTGTGATACGGTCACGCCCATGGGAGCAGACATCCACATACTCGTCGAGCATTGGGACGGTGGGGCTTGGAGCGCCATCGAGAACCCCTCCTACTCAAAGGAGAAGTCCGAGTGGCGCCGATGGGAGTGGGGCGCTCCGCGCTCGTACGGGGTGTTCGATGCGCTTGCCGGAGTCCGCGCTCAGGGTCCGGTCCCCCGCAACTTCCCCCGCGGTCTCCCTGGCGACATGAGCGAGCAGGCCAAGGATCTACTCGAGGGCTTCTGCCACTCGGCCTCCGCTATGTCGGCGACCGAGTTCTGTCGCATCCTCACGCAAGAGGGGGAGGATGAAGGCCCGCTCGTGGGGTACAACGGTGAACTGACCTTCCATGGCGTCATCAAGGGGATCAGGGCACTGCCTTGGCCGATGCGTGAAGTGCGCGTGCTGTTCGGTTTCGACTCCTAGACGCGCACCGGCCCCCACGTCGTCGTGGGGGCCGGTGGTCGCCACCGCAGGATCAGACTAGACCTTCTTGCGGCGCTTCTCGTTGTCCCTGGCCCACGATTCACGCTGGCACGTCCGACACACACGCGACCCCTGAGCGTTGATCTTGGTGTTCGCCTCGTCGTAGGGGTGGCCGCTCGGGCAGTGAGTCTTTCGAGCGTTGATGCCCTGCCATGTGTTCGGCGATGCCGTCACATTCTCCCCACGCGTGGCGGGGCGAAGGTGCTCCCAGTTCACGCACCGACGGTGGAGGCAGGTCGGCCCACCAACGCACGTCGCGTCGCGGTTGTGACACTCGTGGTCGAGCGTGAGTCCATCGGGGATCGGCCCGACGAAGTGCTCATAGGCGGCGCGGTGGGCCTTGACCTGCTTTCCCCTGATCTTGAGTTGACCGTAGCCGTCCTTGTCCAGCGCCCCCGTGTAGTGGATGCAGCCGTTCGGCTGGGGCTCCATACGGGCGAGCAGGTTCTCAGGGAAGGCGAGCGGCGTTGGCTTTCCGGCGAGTGGGTCGCCGTACTTCCTGAACCGACGATAGTGGTTGTTGCAGAACCCACGCGTCACGGCTGGCCGATCACAGCCCTCGACAGAGCACGTACCATCTTGCATGTTGGACCTCCTGAACAGGTCTGACAACGGACGGAGGCCGCGGCGCTCACCGCGGCCTCCGTCATCTTACCACTTCACGGTAAGGTCAATCAAGACCCCACACTGATGTACCCGCACCCGGTCTCGGGCACGTCCTCGTCGAAGAACTGCATGTACGCCTTGTCGGGGTCGGTCGAGAAGTCCGTGGTGGCCTGCCAGTCGCCGTAGGGGCCGTCCGCCCACTGCGGGTTCGGGCTGATCTTGACCGAGCCGGTGAACATGGCGGCCTCGCCGTTGAAGGTGCGCCCACCGGGGCGGATCTTCACCAGCGGGAACACGTAGCGGGTGTAGGGCGGCAACTCCGACGCAGGACCGCACTGACCCTCGGAGCCGATGCCGGCGTTCTTGACCCACACCTCGAGGCCCACGCCGTAGGAGGCGGTGGTGGACGGGCCGGGCATCCCGACACCGATGTTCTCGCCCTCCCACGGGGTGCCGGTGGCGCCGACGAGGAGGCTGGCGTTGGTCATCAACTCGATGAGCTCGAAGTCGAACAGGCCGATCTCGAAGTCGCCGGTGTAGCGCAGGACCTTGTCATCGTCCTCGGCGGTCCAGAGGATGTCGCCGCAGGCGTTCTTGGGCTGGAAGGTCGTGCCCTCCTCCACCTCGGGGTCGGCGTTGAGGGTGATGAGGCCCGCGGTGCAGACGCCGTTGCCTGCGCCGAGGACGGGGGTGCAGTCTGCGGCGAGCCGCGTGACGCGCAGGGCACACGCCTGGCGCTGTCCGACGCAGATCGACTCGAGGTCAGCCATGGGGACTCCTTGATCGGTGACGAGCGCTCGCCCGTCGTCTCGACGCGAGTGTCACCGTGGCCTGATCCCATGTCCAGCCGAGTGGGTGCCCACAGATAGATGTGAGACGCCGACTCCGCGACGTCGCGGAGTCAGAAGGTGCGGATGGTCCTCGGCTTGAAGTCCTGGTCCGGCGAGTACACGAGGGTGCGCAGGCTCGCCCCGGTCGGGTTGTAGGTGGACACGGCCTTGCGGACCGTCGGCAGTTCGCTGCCTGCGGTCTTGACCCGATCCACCTCCTCGCGCCGGGAGAACGAGTAGCTCACACCCTGCGACGACGCACCGGTGGCAGCGCGTGGGAGTCGGGGGTCGGCGGAGCCGCAGCGGTCGAGCCACAGTTGGTTCGCCAGTTCGATCACGGCGTCGCGCACCAGCGTCGGGACCGGCGCCCCGATCGCGTAGGTGATGACGAACCGCTGCTCGGAGGCAGGGCCA
>JACCDG011620928.1_pt1 | contig 15610 bp, 15 predicted proteins | sample 7442471 | NCBI WGS metagenome assembly JACCDG01 (sample SAMN15323444, study PRJNA562643) | freshwater metagenome | isolation source: river surface water | place: USA:Blue River Watershed | collected 2017-08-17
CTAGCGTCAGCCTCATCTTCGCCGACGATATTGAATCGATGTTGATCACCATTTTCATCTTCTACAGTGACTGCTGTACCAAATACAACACTCGTTGGTTTTTCGCCAACAGGTTCTACCAAGATAGTCTGTTCTAATCTTGCCTCGTAATAGCGTAAATCGCGCTCAATACTTGCCAGTTTCTGACCTGCCGTTGGATCTTCGTTTTTAGGTGAGAGTGTTCTGTGTTCATTAGAAAGCTTTTCAACGAGCTGTTCTAATTGCTGCAAACCTTGGGGCGTCACATAATTTGCGTGTTCACTGATAGGGAGTTCTGGCAGGTCAGTGCCCGCAAGTTCTAAATCATCTTCTTTAACAAAACCGCGACTCATATTAGATAAATCCTTTTATTCCCACTCAGTAAATTTTTTGTTTATTTTCATTTTAAATCAACAGCCTATAAAAATTGTGTAACTTCTGTGTATTTACTTTATTATTAAGTATCTGATTTAATTGATTTTTATTTATAAAAATTAACATTCTTAATCTCGTTGTTTTACACAGTGTGTAACCTAAAAAGACAAATTTACTAAAGCCTTCTATTATCGCATTTATTTTGAAAGAGGTGTTTCAGCGATGTTGATTCGTAGAGTTATTTCTTCGATGATTCAATAATGAATGTTGCTAGGGTGTGCGATGCCAACACAGCGAGTTTGCTATGTCTTGATTCAAGTTTGTAAATTGTCTTTCCTTGCCCATGAGCACTGCTAGCATGGGTTCTTAGAGACCCTATGCCATCTACAATACTTACAAGACCAGAAATTATTTTCTTTAGGTCGTCATCTTCCAATTTTTTTGGATCAAAATTTAAATCAACTTTGACTTTTGCCCATAATGACATTATGTCTTTATTTTTAGGCATTTCTAAGCCTTTATCTTCGATATAAACCTTAAAAATTGATTCAAGAATGTTGCTGGCGGCTGAAACTGCTTCTCTAGGATTTTTTTCAACATTTTTCAACGCTCTATCAAACTCATCCTCAATTGACTTCGCATCAAAATCTTTAATAGATTTTAATAGCTCACTTGATGAAAGTTGCCTAGCATCTTTGGTTAATAAAAAACCATTGTTATCGAGACTTAGATTTGATTTTTTTATAGCCGTCAAAAGTTTTTGCTTTGACTCTTCAATTAATACATTTTCCTCATCCATGTTTTCAATATAGCGAGCAATTAGCTTTGATAAAACATCAAGACTATCGATTCCGTTATGGTTTGTTATTTGTCTTAGATAGTCATGGCAAATATCCAGTTTACTTCCATTGTATGGCTCAAGTTCAAATGTAACGGAGCGCTTAAAAAGTGACTGTAATGATGCGTGTGTTTCACATGTGGCAATAGATTTAGCAATAATATCGAGTAATCCAGCGGAGATTTTAAGCATCGTTGACTTCACTTTGTTGAGATGGATTAACTGAGTTAATGTAATTCAGTATGCCTTTTTTAATTTTCTCATTTTGGGTCGAGAGAAAAGTAGATCTAAAGTCAGCAATTCTTTGATTTTCTATTTGTAAATTTTGGTGGCTGAGGCTTATGTTAAACGCGGAAACACAACTTACAAATTTTTGTTGTTTGGTTTTGCTAAGAGACCAGTTGGATTGGATAGCGATTTCTTCGAATTTATTTGATATCGCTTCAAGAGCATCTTTACTAGATGTCGAAATTATAATGTCATCAACATATACTGAGACTGTGATTTTTCTCTTTTTAGCTAATTCACGAAGGTATAGCCCTAAATTAGATTGATCTAAACAAATAGACGCTATTAATGAAGACTGAATAAATCCAAAAGGTAGTATTAGTTTTCTAAGGGTGTTGTTAGGATCAACTACTGTTGAAATTGATGCTATTTCTTTTGCTCTAGCATATCCGAGCGGTTTTTTCAGCGTTCTAATTATTCTGGATTGATTGATTGAACCAAAGAAATTTTGTATATCAAATCTTGTAAAGTAAGTGTTTTTTAGGTGTGCTTTGATTGCTTTTAAATGCCCACCTTGAGCAAGGTGGTAATAGAAGTAGGGCGGTGACCAGATCCCTTCAACTTGTTCTTTTATTAGTAGGCCATTTCTTCTAGAGTCTTCAGACGGCTGAAAAATCCATTTAGTTGTTCCAGTTAGGAGATATCTATGGGTCCAACTTTGAGGAGGCATCGATATTTCCCAAAAAAATAGTTAAAGACCGTGCCGTAAATTTCTATTATCACCTTCGCAAATCTTACGATAAGCTCTAGTAGTACTATCAATTTACGGAATCGGCTAAAAAATTTATGAGTATTCATAAAAGTCTCCTAAAAAGTGTCTGACTAGCCAAAGCGATCCCGCCACGGGGTCATTAACCAACATTGATTACGACGAACATTTAGACAATTAAGACTAAATTATGTAATCCAGTAATCACTAAGTGATATTTTAGGAAATATGATAGGAAATCCCTATCGTCAGACGATATAAATTTAATCTTTTTTCTTTGCTTTATCAAGTAATTGCTTTAATAAAAAAGCCACCTAAATTTTAGGTGGCTTTATGAAGCTATAACTTAATTACTCTGTTGTTTTTGCCTCTTCGGTAATATCTTTCTCGGAATTTGTTGGTGGCTGAGTAACTCTAGCTGGAGCCATATAACCTTTATCGCTTGGTTCCATGCCATAGCCAGAAGTAATGCCAAGTTTAGCTCTCATCGCATCTAGCTTATCTTGAGCCTCATCTACCTTATTGTCAGGAATGCTGAGGTTGCTGATGAAGCCTAACAATTGATCACCAACGGCCTCAGGCACATTTACTATTTGGTTGATTCTGTATTTTTCACCCCCCATGTTTGTTACAAGCGCAAATTCAAAGCAGGCAGCATCACTGCTTTTCTTGACAAAGCTAGCCGAAAGCCTTTTGGGAACTTCAATCTCTGGACCAGTGGCTTTCAATTTAGCGATTAAAACTTTTTTATATAAAGATAACTTTTTAGCTACTACCTTTTTGTGATCTTTGGCGGCTTCTTCATTGGCAATCGTATCTTGTATCTTAGTAATACCACCACGACCTTTGATATACCCTGCTAAATCTTTAGCCGCTATTTTCTCAAGGAAAGCTACTTTCATTACGCGAGCATAGTTAAATGCTGTTTGACGATCACTAGGGACTACAAAACGCACAACAACGGATTCAATTGCCGCTGTTTCTTGTAAAACAATTGAGTGCTCTTCGCTTAAATGCTCGCGCATTCTTTTCATAATATGGTCACGGTATGGTGATTCATTAACGGTGAGCATAAAGCCGTAGATAGACCCTAAAAGCTCATACAATTCCTCATTACCTTTAACGATAAATTTATCAACATACTTGTCATTCAGTGATCTAAATGTTCTGCCTTTAGATAATAGATCATCAATTTGCTTCACCATGTCTGGGGATGGAGTAGGTGACAAATCCATATTAATGTTTGGTGTGAATATCTTAGCTAAATCAAATTCGTCTAAATCGGTGAGGCTATCCTCATATTGATCAGATTCAACAATTACTCTGCCATTAGCAGGAATAGTAACTTTTGGATTGCTTTGGGTCTGTGTTTCCATTTTAATCTCCTTGTAAAAGTGATAATGATTTCAAGAAATGAAATCGTGAATACATCTTAAAAAAAGAAAATATTAATTTTTCGCTAGTGTTAGGAAAATTAATAAAATATTTGGAGGTGGTCATGATCCCTTGGTACACGGGGCTTTCAAGGCAGTTTTATTCTTCTAAAGTTTCAGAAATTCAAGATGCGTGTAAAAGCGATTACCTGTGGTGGATCGCTTTTTTAAGGTTAAGTAAGGACTATTGGTGGATATGTCATGAGCATGGTGAATGCCTAGACGAGAGGCTAAGGAATGTTTGGGCGGTTATTGGTAATATCTATGAATATGACAATTTTCAAAGTTGGTGGATTAGTAAATCCCAAGAGTCGTTCGCTGAGCATTCAAGGCCGCCACAAGTAACAGATGTCTCGGTTTATTCACAATTCATGGATTTAAGCGATGAAGGTAGGATGCTAGTTGAGATACCTTTTCACTTAAGCGACGAGCTTATTGTCCAACAGTTATTGTCTCTACTGGCTGGGATTCCCAAAGATGTACGTTTTTACAAAAGCACCGCCAATCAACAATTAATCAAAATTTCGACAAAGGAAAGAAGGCAACTACCAATTCTTTACCAAGTAGCTTTATTAGATCGTTTGATTGATTGTGCTAAGTTATCCAATAACGAGTATTCAAGTTGGCTTAGCAAAATGCGTTTTTACGAGATGGGAATGGCTATTAATATAAGTCCAAGTGCTAAACCGTCTAAATTTGACTCATCATCTACCAGATTAGATAAGCAGAATAGGGTGCGGTCGTTAGTATCACAAAAGAAAAAACAGGCAGACAAGATTATTGCGAATGTTGAAGTGGGCTGTTTTCCACTAAAAGCTAAGGTTGAAGTTTGTGCCAGATGGACTAGTCAGCAGAAGCGAGCCTATAAAGAGGCTATTGAAGGGGGTGAATGGATGAGTCAAATTAACATTGAAAATGAATATCGCTTTTTAGGGGCGCAATTAGATTTACTTGATGATAACCGCACTCATGAGCAGACATTATCTGTTTTGCGTTCATTTAGTCAAATTAACTGCTAAATTTACATAAATTCTAAACAAGTAGATTTACCACACACTATTTTCAATAGTTGTATTTTTAATAGATGGAGCGCAAAATTTAAAGACATTATGCTAAAACTTTTTTACAAAAAAATATCTTTAATTGTCGTGCTTTCAGTGACGCTTCTTTTGGTATACATGCTTATTTTAGCCGTCGCTATAGAAAAGCCAAAAATTGGGATTCCTGGGCAACTATTTCCACTAGCTAGTTTTGAAGCCGCAGAGAATCCGTTATATCAGTATGGTTTAGTTAAAGTTAATCAAGTTCAAAAATCTAATAAAGTCTATAAAAGTATTGTGCCTTTGCGTGGGGATGGAAGGTATGAAATTAAAGGCGGGGATTTAGATTGGCGAGTCTTCAACTTTAATGGTGAGGCTGACATAACAGGTAGTGGATATAATGGTATAGCCAGGGATGCGAGGGTCTTAAGCGATTTTCCTCGAGAGGCAGCTGAATTGTCTGTTAACTACTTCAATAATTTAAAAACCGGCTGTTATGCTCTTTATGATTTGAACGCGAATGGAACTGATGAAATTATTATTCAGAGTGGCTATGGTAGTAGTGGATTACAGTATTTGTTTTTAGAAAAACAAGGTAACAAATGGCATGTAATAGAAGGTTTTACTGGCGGGTTTGTTTTAACATCACTTGATTTAATGAACTATACGAAAAAACAATATTCTTCTAGATATTGGTACATAACATATTGGTGGAGTAGTGGAAATGATTTTGTTCAAGTGGTTGATGCTTATCGAGATGGGAAATATAGAAAGGTCAGTTCACAAAGTGTACCCTATGCTTTGCGAGAGCTTGATTTTGGGAGGCTTAATATAGATGCGAACTGTAACTAAAAGAATAGTGATTCTTATTTTAAGTTTAATACTTACTTTGCTACTAGGATTAACCTATTTGTCTGATAATCAGGGGAAAAATTTTTTTATCGGTACTTGGAGTGAAACAACTGGTGATCTAGTCTTAGATGATATCAAAGGTAGCAATTTGGATAAAATTTACATATTTAAAGATAAAACTGCGCTGATTGATGGCATTATAAAATCAACCTGTATATGGGATATGAAAACTGATGAAATGGTAATTATGAACTGTAAATTATCAAATGATAGTTATGTTGTAATATTAAGAAAAATATCGTCTAGCTCTGTATCCGTTTCTAATAGTACAAATAATTTCATTAAAGTTAACTAATACCCTTGTTTCTCTTTAGCATATCTCTGCTTTGATTAGTTCTCATTCCTTTATTTTCTTCACGGGTTCCAGCGATTCCTTCATCGACATATCTTTTTTTAATAATGTTATCCCCAAGTCTATTGTTCCCTTGGTCTAGTGTTGTCCATCCGGTTGTTATTGATTTTGAAGTTTTTCTTATTTTTTTATTTAGTTGCTTATCAGCAAGTTCTATAGCCTTTTTCATACGCCAGTTCTCATCCGTTGTTAGGGCTTTTTCTTTAATCTGTATTTTTGGATTAATAGAATTTTTTAAGTTGGGATCAGCCAAAGTAAATAATTTCTTATTTTTATAATGGATCGCCCAATTAACCCATTCTTTTTCTTGAGGCGTCACCGCCCTAGCAAGACCAGCCATGACTTTAAGGAAATGTTTTTCCATGCCATTATTTGGATTTTTGCCTTGTATTAAACCAACTAGGCGAATTTTTTCGGCTTCATTCATAATTGGTATATGCTCCAACAAGGAAATTATATTAATTCTACAGCATTGCGCTTCATATCATCATTCACATCAATGTATCTTTGGGTTACTGCGATGGATTTATGGCCTGCTAGGCTTGCTAACACACGCACACCCACACCTTTGGTCGCTAAAGATGTAATAAACGATCTGCGGCCTGAATGGCTTGATGCGTTATTGATGCCAGCTCGCTTATAAGTCCAAAAAAACCACTGACAAAGTGTATTTGGCGTAAAGCCTAGGCGATTACTTGAATGAAAAAACGGAATTTCAGGATTAAAGATCTTTCTAGTAGCCAAATATTTGACGAATTCATCTCGTAACTTCTGCGGAATGAATACAACCCTAGCTTCATTCCCTTTTGTTTGAGAGGCATTTAAACGAATTTCTTGTTTAATAGATCCGTCCGTATTCAAAACATCACCCATCTTAAGGTTTGAGATTTCTCCAACTCTCATGCCAGACCAGAAGCTGGTAAGGATTAGAGCGCGATCTCTAATTGCGTATCTTCGTTTGCTAGTAAATCTTAAGACTTGATCAATTTCAGCTTGTGTAAGTGTTTTAGCTTGAGCCATTTAATTACTCCTTCGATAAAGAAAAGAACAAATACAGTATGTTTTCTTATTTATCTAAGGACAACCGACTTTGGTACTAGCGAAGAGCCTATTAAATACAAGCGGTTACAGTGAGGAAGGGCGGCAGGTAAAGAAAATACATATTTTCTTTACCTATTATTCATCAAAGAAATGAAGTTGAAGTAAACTATTATCAATTTAAGTATTTTGAGTTCGGCATATATGGCTAAGTTAACAGAACAAGAACAGCAAGAAATTATTCGTTTCCTCGAGGCAGGTAAGCCCTTGCCGGATAAGTATAGGTTTTTATTATTCGATGATAAGCGTGAAGTCGAGTTAATTTGGAACGGTAAAACAAACGAAGTGAGCAATGTTGTATTGCCTTTCCAAACAATAGAGCAGGTTGACGAGCCGCGTAGCGAAAAAGAAATGAAGCTACAGCCTGATTTGTTTAGTTTAAACAGTGGACGTCAGCAAACGGGTTGGTCTAACAAACTAATCTGGGGCGACAATAAACTGGTGCTTTCGAGTCTTAAGAATGGTGCTTTGCGTCAAGAAATCGAAAAGCAAGGTGGCATTAAATTAATTTATATTGACCCGCCTTTTGATGTTGGTGCTGATTTTTCTATGGATATTGAGATAGGTGATGAAACATTTAGCAAACGTCCTAATGTCCTTGAAGAGTTAGCTTATAGAGATACGTGGGGTAAGGGTGCTGATTCATTCATTTCCATGATTTATGAACGACTTTCTTTGATGCACAGCTTGCTAGCTGAAGACGGAAGTATTTATGTACATTGTGATTGGAGAGTAAATAGCCATATAAGACTTGTTTTGGATGAGGTATTTGGAAGCTCAAATCAGAGAAATGAAGTTATATGGTGTTACACAGGGGCATCGCAAGCAAAAGACAGGTTTGTTAGAAAGCACGACAATATATACGTATATGCTAAGTCAGAGGATGTAATATTTAACTGGCAAGACGTAGCAATTGAATACTCGCAAGAAACTGTCGCTAGAACTGGTCGAGGTGCAGGAGAGAGTGGTTTGTATGGTGAAAACAATCCTGATGAAAAACATAAGAATCGCCTCAAAAAAGAAGGAAAAATCCCTGAGGATTGGTGGAAAGACATTTATCGGTTACAAGGTAATGGTTTAGAGAAAGTTAATTATCCAACACAAAAACCTGAGAGTTTATTAGAGAGAATTATTAAGGCATCAAGTAATGAAGGCGATTTAGTTGCTGACTTTTTTTGTGGCTCTGGCACAACTGCTGCCGTAGCTGAAAAATTGGGGCGTAAATGGATTACTAGTGATTTAGGTAAGTTTGCTATTCACACAACCAGAAAACGACTAATTGGTGTTCAGCGAGATCTCAAACAGCAAGATAGGTCTTATAGAGCCTTTGAAATTCTCAATTTAGGTAAGTATGAACGTCAACACTTTATAGGTGTTAATCCAAATTTGCGAGATAGTGAAAAACATAAGCAACTTCAAGAAAAAGAAAAAGCATTCTTGAGTCTAATTTTACGTGCTTATCAAGCAGAGGCTATAGATGGTTTTGCTACTTTCCATGGTAAAAAAACAGGTCGGCTCGTTGCTGTTGGCCCTGTTAATTTACCAGTCACAAGATTATTTGTTGAAGAGGTAATTTCTGAGTGTCGCCAAAAACATATAACTAAAGTAGATATTCTAGGTTTTGAATTTGAAATGGGATTGTTCCCTAATCTATTGGATGACGCTAAAAGTAAAGGTATTGATATTTCTCCTAAATATATTCCTGCTGATGTTTTTGACAGGCGTGCTGTAGAAAAAAGTCAGGTTGTATTCCATGATGTTTCTTACATTGAAGTTAAACCCATTGTAAAAAATAATAAAGTCTCGGTTGAACTAACCGATTTTTCAGTTTTTTATTCTCAAGATTCAATAGCTGCCGCAGAAGCCACTTTAAAAGATAAATCAAGCAAAGTTGTTATAGAAAAAGGGCAGATAGTAAAAGTAATTAAGGATAAGGATGGAATAATAAGCCGTGAAGAACTCACTAAACACTGGACTGATTGGATAGATTACTGGTCTGTTGATTTCGATTATGAAAGTAAGAAAGAGATTATTCGTGTACAGAATATCGAAACTAAAGAATGGGAAGATGTCTGGAGCGGAGATTACGTTTTTGAGAACGAATGGCAATCTTTTAGAACTAAAAAAGATAGAAGTATTGAATTAGTTAGTGTCGCTATGGAAGTAATGCCTGGGCGGAGAAAAATAGCCATAAAGGTTGTTGATATATTTGGTAATGATACGATGAAGATTGTAGAGGTGAGTATCTAATGGCTCTTCACGAAAACTTTCCAGAATCACCCCACGCAATTTTAGATCCAGAAATTCGTTGGTTTCCAGCTGATGAGACTTTGAGAAATACTGGTGCTGAAAAGCTCATGCCACCTTTAGTGCCAGAACTTAGAAAGCAAGTAAAAAGCTGGAGAGATAGAGGTTATGATGGCGCCAGCCAAACAAGTATAAGTTTATTAAATTGGTGGTTCAATACACCACATCTGTTGCCTCAAGCAGATGGTGCTATGAATGAATTTCAATACTTCTTCTCTCAAAGAGAGTCAGTTGAAACGGTTATCTATCTTCATGACGTAATAAAGGTTAAAGATAAATACGACCTAATGCGTTTTGATAGTTCCGGTGCTATTTCATCGAGTATGTTTGATGAGACTTGGCGTAGATTTGTGGTGAAGATGGCTACTGGCGCTGGCAAAACAAAGGTTATGAGCTTGGTCTTGGCTTGGAGCTTTTATCATAAGTTGTATGAGCCAGATTCACAGCTTTCTCGAAACTTTTTGCTGATAGCGCCAAATATCATCGTTTTAGATCGGATTTATAAAGACTTCCAAGGGTTGAAGATATTCTTTGAAGACCCCGTAATTCCTGATAATGGTTTTGATGGTCAAAATTGGCGAGATGATTTTCAGCTAACACTTCATCTTCAGGATGAGGTGCGAATCACTCATTCAACTGGAAATATATTTTTAACAAACATTCACCGTGTCTACTCAGGTGATGAAATCCCTGCTTCGCCTGAAGATGATAATACGATGGATTATTTCCTTGGTAAAAAACCAACAGGAGCTACAACTGACTCAAAAGTAGATTTAGGTATGATTGTGCGTGATATTGATGAACTAATGGTCATCAATGACGAAGCTCATCATATACATGACAATCGTTTAGCGTGGTTTAAGTCTATTGAAGATATTCATAATCGACTCAAACAAAAAGGATCTCAACTCTCATTACAAGTAGATGTAACAGCAACGCCTAAGCATAATAATGGAGCTATTTTTGTTCAAACTATTGCTGACTATCCACTTGTAGAGGCTATTTCTCAAAATGTTGTAAAACATCCAGTTCTGCCTGATGCCGCTAGTAGAGCAAAGTTAGCTGAAAAACAAAGTGCCAAATTTACTGAGAAATATGCTGATTATATTAATTTAGGTGTAATAGAGTGGAGAAAGTCATTCGCAGAACATGAGAAGCTAGGTAAAAAGTCTATTTTGTTCATTATGACTGATGACACAAAAAACTGTGATGATGTTGCTGATTATCTTGAATCCTTATATCCAGAACTTAAAGGCGCTGTTTTAACAATCCACACAAACAAAAGTGGCGAAATATCTGAAGCAACATCTGGTAAAAGTAAAGACGAGCTAGATAAGCTTCGTAAGCTATCAAATGAAATTGATAGCATGGATAGCCCTTACAAAGTAATTGTCTCGGTTTTAATGCTAAAAGAAGGCTGGGACGTCAGAAATGTCACAACCATTGTTGGTCTTCGCGCATATTCTTCTCAAAGTAACATCTTACCTGAACAAACTCTTGGTAGAGGGTTGCGTAAAATGTATGTAGGTCAAATTGAAGAGTATGTAAGCGTTGTTGGTACAGACGCTTTTATGGACTTCGTTGAACAAATTCAGGCAGAGGGTGTTGTGCTTGAGCGTAAGCCTATGGGTCAAGGAACTGAAGCAAAAACCCCATTGGTCGTAGAAGTAGATAAAGAAAATGTTCATAAGGATATTGATAAGCTAGATATTGAGATTCCTGTAATGACGCCAAAAGTTTATAGGGAATATAAAAATCTCGGTGATCTTGAACCTTCTAAACTTTCTTACGATAAAGTTAAATACCAACAATTCAGTGATGAAGAGCAAAGGGAAATTGTTTTTAAAGAAATTACAACAGGTCAAATCACTCATACAACAGTGTTAGATTCTGCTGGTATTGCTGACTACCGAAGTGTAATTGGTTTTTTTACTCAGAGCATAATGAGAGATTTACGACTAATTAGCGGATATGACACACTTTACGGGAAAGTTAAATCCTTTATTCAAGATGATTTATTTGATGTTTCAGTCAATTTAGATGACGCAAACACGCTTAGAAACTTGTCTGAACTAGTGGCGACCAAAACTTTAATCGAAACCCTTAAGAAAGGTATAAATGCTCTTACCATTCAAGAGAAGGGCGATGCTGAGATCAAAGATACAATTAAATTAAGAAATACGAGACCTTTTGTCGCTAAGAATCAAGGCTATGTTGTGGCTAAGAAAAGCGTATTCAATCGGGTGATTGGGGATAGTCATTTTGAGCTCCAATTTGCTGCCTTTTTAGAGAAAGCTGAAGATGTTGTTTCGTATTCCAAAAACTATTTCGCGGTAAATTTTAAATTAGATTATGTTAATGCCAATGGTGATATATCTAACTATTACCCAGACTTTATTGTTAAAACAGCTGATAAATCAATCTACATAGTCGAAACAAAAGGGCAGGTCGATATGGATGTGCCTTTGAAGATGGCAAGACTTAAGCAGTGGTGTGATGATTTAAATAAAATTCAATCTGAAGTTAAATATGGGTTGGTTTATGTGCCAATGGAAGCTTTTGAAAAGCATTATCCCAACAGCTTTGCTGAGCTTACACAATCATTTAAAGACTATAGCTAATAGCTTGCTTGGGCTAATGCCTGTTGCCCAGCCTTAATCTTCTGACGGGCTTTCTCAGCTTTAATAGCTTTTTGAGTGTTCTTAACTTGATTTTTCATACCTTGAATTCTCGCCTGATCTGGCGTTAAAGGCTTTTTAGGTTTTATGATGTTTTCGGCAAATTCGTAATAGCGCATGGTAAAGAATCCTTATTGTTTCTATTATTTACCATGCGCTAGTGCCAATTAAACTTTGACTTGTATTGGCAAGCTCACGACATTAGTCAGCCCATACATCGCATTTAATTGACCGCGTGCCGCTAGAGCGTTCATAGCCTGTACTCTAACCTTAGTCGTTTGCGATGAAGTTTTACTAACGGGCACTTTTACCCAGCATTCATAATTATTCAAATTCATATTAATCCTCTTATTTTTTAAAGTTGCTACGAAGTGCGCCACTGACCTGTTCGATTTGACTATCTAGCTCGCCCACTTCAATAGCTTCTTTGACTAGCTCTAATGTACTTATTAAATCTAAGCCACTCTCTACTTGAATGCTGGGTTTACCCTTAGCAAGCTCAACGATTTTTGCGCCATACTTAATTGAAAAGCAAATTGACCCATTCTCAGCATTAAACCACCAAGGCCTAACAGTCTTTGGCACGCTAACTGTTTCGCTTTGACCTGTCTCAGCATTCTTCACTGTTTTAGTTTTCTTAAGATCAAATGGCTGATTGAGAAATAACGACTTTGCTAATTGGATCTGTTCCCATAACTTATTACTTAGCTTGTAGCGTCGTTTCACTACATCTGGCATTTGTTGTGGCTTAACAGCCGTTACTAACTTCAATTGACTTAATGTGCTCATGCTTAAATCTCCTTATAAATGTTTAAGAGCACAGTTAAATTAAACTCGAGAATTTGGTCTGGGCAACCGAAATCTGCCAATCCTTAACATTTTGGTTAAATTAATTTCACCAAAATCGTCGTTTTTACCCCTAAAAAATTATTCTTTCAGTTTCTCTGAGATAAATACTTTTGCCGAGTCGCTTTGAGTTACTGCCGAGTGATGTCGCTGAAATAAGAAAAAACGAGTTGAGTTGGTTGCTACTGAGTACAAATGGATAACTCTCTAGTAACTCAGGCAACAGCAACTCCTTTCTTGGCTTCTGCGACTTCTTCTGTGACCAAGCAACCGAGCAACTTTAAACTTGGAGAAAAGAGAAATGAGCAATAGAGAAATAGCGGTAAGAGGATTTGTAAATGAGAAGTTTGGTAAGACCTACGGAAGAAGTTTATTTCATTACGCCATATATAACGGCACAGTTGAAATAGCAAAACCCCACACAAAATATCTAATAGATTTATTTGAATACGCCAGATGGGATAAATCAGCATCCACGCCAGAACAGCTTGCTTGGTCAAAAGAGTTGTATGAAGCGGACTTTCATAATGAGCCGGAAGTACTGGCTTCTTGGATTAAGCACTACAACCCACTGACAAAGCAAAAGCAATTCGTTAATGGTATCTGTGTTTATTCCCCTCTTAAACAACAACTGATTATGATCATTCATGACCCAGAGCATGAAGTGGAGGAGGAGTGGACATTGGAAGTTAAGCACTGCTCTAAATCAGGTGACAACAAGCCTGTGTTTATCGCAACCAATGTGGATTTGACAACACTTTAGGCACTAGCGCACTAGCTAATAATTTAATAGCGTTTTAAGCGTTTTTTAATTCTTGGCTAGTGCGTGAGCATACTAAATGAAAATTAAAAGGGATTTGACGCCTTAGCGTCAATCTTTGAAGTGTTCGTGTGCTTCGAGCTCAATTAATCCGCCTTCGCGCAACTTGTAGCCAGCCATTGCGTTTGTTCTTAAGATTTCTTCGTTTAAGTGATAATAGGTGTTTTCAATCTGTGTTGCGCTAGTGCCGCACATATCTGAGATTTGACGATAGCTTAATCCACTCATAATGCGGCTAGTAATAAAGTAATGTCTAAAGCTGTAGGGGACTAGATCGCGGTTGTCAGTTTCTATCTTAGCGAGCTTTAATATCTTAATGAAATGAAGCTTCATTACACGTTCATCAAGCATTGTCCTGCCATCATGACTGAACACTAGGGCTGTGCCTAAATTCATTTCTTCTAAGTTATTTTTCTTTTCATGTTCCCTAATTCTTTGCCATTGTTTTTCTCTGAAATCCTCTAGGTAGCCATTATCTCTAACCATGAAAGATCTAGTCCTGCGGACTTTACTTGTTGCGGCACGAACCTTGATTTTTACTAAGCTAACTTCATTAAAAGAGTCTTTGTGCTCAGTCCAAGAAACGTCGCCCCATAGAAGCTGTCTTTGCTCGCCAGTTCTAAGCCCAGTTTTCATGGCGATTAAATAGTAATAACAGGTAACAAATTGTTTTAGGTTATCTTCGTCATCTAAATTTTTATATGCCTCAGCCGCATGTTCTAATAGGGCTGTTTCTACAGCACCAATTTCATCTGGCTTGAAGCAAGCACGCCTAATGTCATCATCCCCTTTATCAACTCTTGGTAATTTCTTAAAATCAAAGCTATCGATATAGACTTCATTTTGCCTAAAGAGATATTTCATCATCGCATTGATTGTGCTTTGTTCATTAAGCACAGTCGATAGGCTTGCGATGCGTTTTTTCTTGTCTTTGTTAGTGCGGAAGTAGTAATAGCCTTCACAATCTGTTCTGGCTAAATCTCGAATTTTTGTATCTTTTTTGATAAAGCTGAGCCAATGGTCTAGGTGGGTCTTGATTGTTCCAAGCCTACCTTCAACAATTAAGCCTGCTGTTAGGTCTTTTTCACGGTATTTGACATACATCTCAACAGCTTCTTTAGTTGAGATGGAGAAGTAGGTTTTACCTTGCTGAACATTAGAGTGGATCTCTAAGTAGTAGGATTTGGCACGGTCTAGCGCGGTGGCTTTATTTTTAGTGCGGAGGCTTTTGCGAACATACTTATGTTCGCGTTCAAGCCACATACGGAATTGCCATTGATCACCGCGTTTATAGATAATCGCGTCGTCAAATATTGGCGTTTCATCGTCTCTAAAAAGTTGTTTTTTGAGTGCCATAATCTTTCAAAATTACAACGGTTAACAATAGCTTACATAAAGTGTAACTATCTGTGTAACTGTAATTTCAAAAACTATAAAAATCAACAACTTTAAAACAATGTGAAATTATTGTGTAACTTTAATTAACAATAAAATCAATAACTTAAGTATTAAATACTACTCCCACTCGATGGTTGCCGGTGGCTTTCCAGAGATATCATAAACAACACGGTTAATACCACGCACTTCGTTAATGATTCGATTAGAGACTTTGCCTAGTAAACTGTAAGGTAATTCAGCCCAGTGTGCGGTCATAAAATCACTTGTAACAACAGCACGTAGGGCAACGACGTAATCATAAGTTCGGCCATCACCCATTACACCTACAGATTTCACAGGTAAGAATACAGTAAATGCTTGGCTAGTCAGTTCGTACCAAGTTTTACCTGTGGCTTCATCAACGGTATTGCGTAACTCTTCAATAAAAATGGCGTCTGCCATGCGTAATAAATCCGCAAATTCTTTATTCACTGCACCTAAGATACGAACGCCAAGGCC
>JACCDG011106026.1_pt1 | contig 15606 bp, 16 predicted proteins | sample 7442471 | NCBI WGS metagenome assembly JACCDG01 (sample SAMN15323444, study PRJNA562643) | freshwater metagenome | isolation source: river surface water | place: USA:Blue River Watershed | collected 2017-08-17
GGAAGAAGCTGGAATTTTAGAAAAAAAACAAAGATCTCATCTGGAATGGATCGATGAAATTAGCAAATGGGTGCGACAGCAAGTGGCTGCTGACAGTACAAAGCTGATTCCATCCAACAGAAAAAATTATGCAGAAACTCTTTGGGAATCTCAGCTTGGTGGTGGATTAAATACCTTAAAAAAAGACTACCGAAAAAATGGTGAAGAAAAGTGGTGGAAAGATTTCCCTAAAGACATCCAAGAATTCTGGAGACGGGAGGGGAAACTTCCGCCAGAGTCATGATGGAGGACTAAGCTATGAAACGGACATCAAATTTCTGTATGGAATCCTTCCTCAATAGAAGTCATCTAGAAAAAATATGAAGTTGCGACAAGCATGGTGAAAACTTGGCTGGTGCGATTGACCAGTTGGTATTGATGGTTCACGCGTTGAACGCTCTTGCCACGACCACCGGTGTAGTATCCGCCAAAGGTGTAGGTCATATTTCCTTGTGTCAGCGCTAAGTTGGCGGAAAATCCAAGTTGATCCACTTTATCCTGCTGTCCCTTACCCAAAGAAGCATCTGGATTTTCATGGGAAGAAAAATTCGTGAATCCACCTAATCGCACTTTCAACCATGGCTTGGCATGAATCTCAATACCACCTTGAGCATTGATGATCGATCGATGATCCACAATTTCTGCAATATCTGGATAATCCTCCATATCTGCAAATTTCTCACGACCATACATCGATAAATCACCCGAGAACGTGATCATCTGTGGTCTTTCCCAAGAAAACCCCAAAGATACCTTCGCTGGAATATGATCCCTGGATGCAATACCTGTATAGTTATGGGAAATAGGAGTTTGTCCCGTTTCCACTGTGGAATCAAAATACGTGCCCTGACCAGCAATGGGAATCGAAGGAAACCTTAAGTTGATCCCCATCTTCCAGTTGTAAGGAAGAAACTTCAGATAACCCAACTGAAAGACAATCGAATTTTCTGTGATGGTTTTCTGCTCATTGAAAATTTTAAAATTACTTCCATTGATCGTTCGATCATTCACGGCTTTGGTTAAGTTTCTGGCTGTGTAATACGCCGTCACGCCCAAAGACTCAGTTTTAGAAATTTTTTTAGACAGAGCTCCACCCACCCACAAAGACTCATCCACATAAGACAATGTGGATGTATTTGTATTGTCATTATTAATATCCCCCTGAAAATTTTCATAGTCAGGAACAACAATGGAAATTGCGGCTTTCCAATCATCATAGGAAATCACACTACCAGATGTCGATGGCAAGGATCGAAAAAAACCTTGATTGACCCTTAATGAGGCTTTTGTAAAGTCTTCTAAATCACCATACACAGTATCAAATTTTTTATAAATCCCCACCGCTGAAGAAAAACTTTTTCCCTTCAACCACGCTAGCCCCGCAGGATTGTACCAAGCCAAGGCCGAGGCATCTCCCACCATGGAAGTGTAAGCTCCGCCCATTCCTGAAGCTTGATCGCCAATTAAAATCGAATTGTAATTTCCAAAAGCTGCCTGGGAATTTTCAGAATGAAATGCCACCCCCACCAGAAGCATCAAAAAAAGTGCGCGCAAGGAAGTGACTCTGGATGCAAAAAGAAAAAAATATTTCATTTCACTCAACCGACCAGCCACAAATTTTTGCAAAACTTGCCGCTTGTAAAGCTGCTCCACCAACAAGAAAGCCATCGACATTGGGAACCATTAAAAGTTCCTTCGCATTTTCAGGTTTCACGCTGCCACCATAAAGAACAGGAGTTTGCTTCGAATAACCTTTTTGATTCAACCACTGACGAATCCATGCATGAGCTTGTTGCACTTGTTCGGGCATTGCCACACGACCGGTTCCAATCGCCCAGACAGGTTCATATGCAATATAGATTTGTTGTTTGGGATCTATTCCTTGCAAAGATTCTTCCAGTTGAGTTTCTAAAACTTTTTCAGTGACACCGTCATCTCGTTGCTGAAGGCTTTCTCCAAGACACAACATTGGAACAAGCCCTTGCTGCAAAGCCATTTTTACTTTCAAATTCAGAAACTGATTTGTTTCCTGAAACAAAGTTCGACGCTCACTATGACCAATCAAAGCAAAGCTAGCCCCCATTTTTTTCAAAACATAAGCAGAAACTTCACCTGTGAAGGCGCCTTCTTTTTCACTGGAAATATTTTGGGCTCCCCAATAAATATTTTTTGAAGATAGGGAAAGAACTTCCGCAGCAACAGATTCAGCACATAAAGACATCGGAAAAATCAAAACTTGATCCTGAGTCTTTTCCTTCGGAACAAAAGGCAAAAGCTCTTTAAAAAAAGACCTTGCTTCATCCGGTGACTTATTCATTTTCCAATTTGCTGCAAAAACCTTCATCCCCCACCCTCTTTTCAAAAAATATTAGATGCGCACACGACTGCGCAAAACTTCCAAACCTGGTAATTTATCACCTTGCAAGTATTCCAAGGAAGCACCGCCACCCGTTGAAATATGAGTCATCTTATTAGCATAACCAGAGGCTTCCGCCGCAGCTGCAGAGTCTCCACCACCAACAATTTTCATGCCGGAATTATTTGCCAAAGCTTCTGCAATAGCAAAACTTCCTTTTGAAAAAGCAGGGGTTTCAAAAACACCCATCGGTCCATTCCAGAAAATTGTCTTCGCACCCGCAAGAGCTGTTTTGTAATTGCGAATTGTTTGAGGTCCAATATCAAGCCCCATTTCTTCGCCTTCGATGCTGGCAGCTGTTGTCACGCGGCCTTCTGTGCTGGACAAACTTTTTGCAACAACATGATCAACAGGAAGCAACAATGTTTTTTGTCGAGCTTCCACTCGCGCAATCATTTCCTTCGCATAGTTCAACTTATCACCTTCCACCAAGGACTTACCCACATGAATGCCTTGGGCCTTCAAGAAAGTATAAGCCATGGCTCCACCAATCAGAAAACCATCCACAACATCAATTAACTTTTCAATCACAGCAATTTTATCGCTGACCTTAGATCCACCTAAAATAGCTAAATAAGGTTTCGCTGGATTTCCCAGTAATTGATCCAACATTTGAATTTCCTTTTCGATCAGAAATCCAACACCTTTTTCTTTGATCAATTCAGGCAATGCTGAAATCGTGGCATGAGCGCGGTGGCTTGCTCCAAATGCATCATTCACATAAACATCTGTAAAACTTGCAAGATGCTGAGCGAACTCAATGCTATTTTTTGTTTCCCCTGGTTCAAAGCGAACGTTTTCAAGCAAGATGATTTGATTTTTTCGCATGGTTTTCAACAGTTCTTTCACCGCATGGGATTTTGGTTCTTCCACCAAAATCACTTCCACACCCAAAAGCTCCGTCAAGCGAGCAGCCACAGGTTCTAAAGAATACTGAGTATCTTCCGCTGTCTTTGGACGGCCTAAATGCGACGCCAAAACAATACGAGCCCCAGCCTCTAGCGCATACTTGATTGTTGGCAGACTTGCTGTGATACGCGTTTCATCTGTGATTTTTTTATTTTCTAATGGAACATTCAGATCCAATCGTAAAAACAAGGTACGATCTTTCAATTCCAAATCTCGAATCGTTTTGATTCCCTTAAGTCCCGCCATGATTAAAGTCCCTTTTCAGCCATGTAAAGAGCCATATCAATCATACGATGACTGAATCCCGTTTCATTGTCGTACCAAGACATAACTTTCGCCATACGAGGACCCACGACCATTGTCGTTGCCAAATCCACGATCGAGCTATGAGTGTTTCCATTGAAATCCACGCTGACCAAAGGTTTTGCTTCGACAGCTAAAATACCTTTCAAAGATCCTTGCGCAGCCTGAGTCAATGCCTGATTGATCGCAGCGACACTGACATCTTTTTTAGCAATCAAGGTAAAATCCACCAAAGAAACATTCGGCGTTGGAACACGCACAGAAAGTCCATCGATCTTACCTTTCAACTCAGGCAAAACAACACCCACGGCTTTCGCAGCTCCTGTGGTTGTTGGAATCATCGAAGTTGCGGCCGTGCGAGCACGACGCAAATCCTTATGGGAAGAATCTAAAATACGTTGATCATTTGTGTAAGAGTGAACAGTTGTCATCACTCCATGCTCAATCCCAAAACTTTCATGTAAAACTTTCGCAAGAGGAGCTAAGCAGTTTGTCGTGCAAGAGGCATTGCTGACAACCAAATCCGCAGCAGGATCATAAGATGTATGATTGACTCCAAAAACAAAAGTTTTATCCACACCCTCTGCGGGTGCAGAGATCATGACTCTCTTCGCTCCATTTTTCACATGAATCAAAGTATCTTCTTTTCCGCGAAAGGCACCTGTGCATTCTAAAACAACATCCACGCCCCATTCTTTCCAAGGAATGTCCGCGGGATTTTTACAAGAGGAATAATTGATTTTTTTTCCTGCAACAAAAAGATTATTTCCTTCTGTGCGCACTTCTTTATTGTAGATTCCATGAGTGCTATCGTAGGTCAAAAGATGAGCTGAACCCTCAACGCTATCTAAACTGTTGATACCAACGATATCGACTTTATCAAAACCTGCACGGAATAAAACGCGACCAATACGTCCAAAACCATTAATACCGACACGAAGACGAGACATTGTACACTCCTTGACTGTGATGAGTTATGAATGACTTTAGAATGTCTGCCTAGGAAGAGAAAAAGGCAATCTCTTGCGTACCGCTTCTTTTCGAATGAGTCTTTTTTAACGACTGAAAATATCCAAGCAACATACAATCAAGATGGATCATTCCCACTTAAGGCTATGCTTTATTCACTCTTCGTTGGATTTGCTGGAACAGCACCCTCTTGAGGACATTCATACAGACGTAACAAACGTGCATTAAAGAAGGTTCCTGCTTTTTCTAAATCCCAGAATGGGTAAGGATAAAACTTCGCTTCAACGCACTGTCCCTCTTTCGCAACAGCCCACTGTCGATCTTGAGCCGACGATGTGTAAATCTCACCACTGCTTGTTTTAATAGCAACAGCAAAAGAAAACAAAGCGGGAGTTAAGCGCGTTGTCGGAACACCCACACTTTGCATCAATGCCACATTGATATCGATACGCTCGACCTTTTCGATTTTTCCATGAATGTTTTTTGAAAAAATATAACTGTAATAACGAAAAAATCCCCAAATAGGAGCTGCCAACACAACCAAAACAAAAAAGAACTTCAATAAACGACGCAGAATCAACATAGAACCTCTTTCTTTGTAGAGGCTGATGTTAGTAAGTTCACAGATTCCACGCAAGATTTTTATTTAAGCAGTTTTACGACGGTCTTGATAAAAAGCGACTTCCAACTTCAAAATATAGGTTGTTCCATGTTGATCAGGAGACTCTTCCTTCGTTTTTGAATGAATAGAAATATCCGCATTCATTTTCTGCAAAAAGGATCTGACAATGGGCATCCCAAATCCTGTGCCAATCTCACCATCGGTTCCTTGACGAGTTGTTGGAGCTGATGCATCAAAAATAATTCCCAAAATTTCAGCAGGAATCCCCGTTCCAAAATCTTGAATGCGCAATTCAATATATTGTGGATTCAGTCTCTGACAATGAAACTCCAACTTTTGGCCGACAGAAGAAAACTTAATCGAGTTGCTCAGTAAATTTCCAAGAACCTGAGTTTCAAATCCCATTCGATATCCTGAAATGAAAATATCTTCATCCACATAATTTTGAATTTCGATTTGTTTCAGTGATATTCTTTCTTCGAACTGTTGCAAAGAACGATGAATACACTCTCTCAGATTCAAAGGCTCTATGCCATTGGTGGACTTACCACTTTCGGCAGCTTCCGCTTCTCTGACAGAGTTGATAATATCAGAAATTTGTCGTGCTGATTTTTCAATCCGATCTAAATTTTTATTCGATGATCGTTGGATCTTCTCAAGATCCACACGACTTAAAATACTAGTCAACGGATTCACAATATCATGACACAAAACTCTGAGAAGATCGCGTATCTGCTGATTCTTTTTATCAATCGACATTTCTTTCTGTTCTCGAAGAGCCAAATAGGCCACAACAACTATATAACCAGCAATCATCCAACCATAACTCAACAAGGCCTGAGTCCACAGAAATCCTGTTTCTGTAATCATTTGAGGAAAGGCATAGCCATTCAAATCTGCCGTAAAAAATAAAAGCGAAGCGAACATACTTAAAATGGACCAAACAAATGCGGCGGTTCTTCCTGTGGTCATCCCAGCAAGGAAAGGTAAAAAGCCAAACCAAATAAGAATATTGGAGCGAAAGCCTCCGGTAAAATATGAAAAAGTCGATTGATGAATAAGCCCTGCCATCAACGTTGTTCCCGTTGCAAGAAAATAAGGAGCCCCCCATCGCACAAGAAGCGGACTAAAAAAATGCACAAAGCTACATAAAAATCCTACAACAGCAGGCAAAGGATGATGAACGTAAGAGAAGGCAACAAAGGCATTGGCCCACATTAAACCTGAAGTCGCTATGGCTGCACACAAATAGGTATGTGCATATTCAGGATTAAGACCAGCTCTTCCCTGAGAAAGAGCTTTTTCAAAAATAAAACGATACAATTGAAAGTAAATTTGAATGATTTTTTTCACTCTTTTAGTGTATCAAGGAATTCCACTGTGACTACTGGACTCCCGACCAAAAGATAGGAAGTATTTCTGTCTTTACGAAAGTTTTATCAGATCTTCAGATTTTATCACAATATTTGGTAAAGAAAACTTTAAAGAAATTAAGAACAAAGAGTGGGTCTTTTATAAAAAATAAAAACCTAAATTTTTGAATCAAAACCCTTCCATCGTCCAGTCAATTCCCGAAGAAGATCCAGTCCATCATCTCAAATGACATTCCTTGGACGCAGAAAGAATTCCAATGAACCCACTTTTTTCAACCTTTTGTATCTACCAGATGAGCTTTTTCATTGATTGCTTTTGCAAACTTTTTAAAAACATCCATATGCTCACTAACAACAGTATAGACAATATCCCACTGAATATCGTCGTACTCATGAACCAAAACATTTCTCAATCCTACAGCTTTGATAAATTGAGTTTTTAAATCTTGAGAAATCCATCCTAATTTAGCTAAAGACTCAAAGGCATCCGCCATAGACTGAGGACTTCTTTGTTGATTTTCAGACAAAAGATACGTGGCAACATCCACGCAAATCTGTATCGCTCTTTGTAGATTCACTGAAATAATATCCTGCAAATCAAAATTTGTTTCCAAGTCTTGCAAGGAAAAGGGATTCTTGGATTCCAGGCGATAAAGACAATTTTGAAGATGCTCAAGTTTTGCCAAAAGAACTGCTTTTTCGGATGTCATTCAATCAACCTCTTCAATCGTTTTTTTTGCATTGCAATTTTAAGTGGCAAAAAATCTTCCGCTTCATAAATCGTGCGTCGCAATATTCTAAAAAGAACATCACGATCTCGCTTAATCCATATTGGATTCTTAAAAATTTCATTGGAAAGCGGTGGATGGACTTTATGCAGATCCACCAAATCAATATTTCTATTTGTTAAACCAAGAAGATCCTGTGCGATTTGCGAAGACTGCTCTGTCGTCATTCGTGATGAAGCTGCCACTGCTATATCAATATCGCTATCTTGACTTTGAGTATTCTTACTGAAAGATCCATAAATCAATGCACACCGAAGTAAGGAATTTTTTTCCAGATATTTGATGATGGGATCTAATTCCTTTGAAATCTGTTGTGACATAGCTTTAATTTAAGAGCTAGCAGAGCTTTAAGGCAAGCCATTTTTATCACAACAAATGTCTTTCCTTTTCACTCAGAAAATCAAGTTTACTTTTTTGAAGTCTCTCTTTGGGTACTAGTTTTGTTGAAGCTTTGGAAACATTCGCACAGCATTTTCGTTCGTGATACGCACCAATTCATCAAAGGAAATCCCCTTCAGATCCGCCACAAACTTTGCCGTATGATGAACGAAGGCTGGCCGATTCGCCTGACCCCGCACAGGAACAGGAGCCAAAAACGGAGCATCTGTTTCCACATGCAGACGATCCAAAGGCAAACTGCGCACAACTTGCCTTAAGGCTTCGGCATTTTTAAAAGTAACCACTCCGCTGATGGAAATGTTGTAACCTAATTCCAAACAACGATCTGCCAACCACTGGGAACTTGTAAAACAATGAATCACCCCACGCACTCGACCTTCAAACTCTTTCAAAATTTCAGCCGTATCTTGTTCGGCATCTCGGGTATGAATTTCAACCGGCATCCCCAACTCCGCAGCCACTTCCATCTGTCGACGAAAAGCTAACTTTTGCTGTTCACGAGAAGATTTTTCATAATAGTAATCCAACCCAATTTCACCAATCGCAATGCATTCTTTGGCTTTGGCATTTTGCAAAAGATATTCCGCAATACTTTCTTCCCAAACCATACCTTGATGAGGATGAACTCCTAACGTGCAAGCAACACGAGGAAAATATTTCTGTGCAGTTTTCAAAACAAAATCATGATCCGAAGGTTCTGTCCCAATGGTGACAATCCTTGAAACTCCGACGGCAGCAGCCTGTTCTAAAACCACGTCTACGCCTTCATCCATCATGTCTAAATGTGCATGAATATCAATCAGCCCTGACCACATGGGACTTCCCTTCTCAAACTTTTTGACGATGAGTGATCCAAAACTCTTCCATCAGTAATTGTGAATCTCGATTTTGTAATATCTTACTTTGCAACTGCAAAGCAGAATGAACCATGGATAAAATCAAGGATTTTGGTTGAGCTGCATACTCTTTCAATAAATCCATTTGATCGGCAAAAATAAATTCACTTTTCTGACCTGCTTGCAGCAAGACAACATCACGAAGAAAAAATGAAAGATACTCAGCAACCCTTAACCCATTGTCTCGCTGACGAATCAACTCCCGCCAATCGCCATCCATATAACCAACAGGCTCATGTAAAAATAAATGCAACCAACGCAAAAACTGAGCCCGCAAAACTTTTTCTTCAGGATCCAATAAAGATTGTAACTTCGACAAACTTCCCAAGGATCCAGCCAACATCCAATCTTCAGCTGGCAATTTCTTTGCCAATTGTTCCATTGTTAAACCTGCAAACCCTAAAACCTGACATCGCGATCTGACCGTTGGCAAAACGTGATAAGCGCTTGGAGCAATCAACAGAAAATATGTTCCTTCCGGAGGCTCTTCCAAAATTTTCAATAAACTATTGGCCGCTGCCGCATTCAACCCCTGGGCATGATCCATCACAATCACACGATTTTGACCAAGGGATCGCAAGCCTAAAAATTCCAAAACCTGATGAGCTTGATCAATCTTAATCTGATGTTTCTCTGGCTCAATCACCAATAGATTTTCGTGAGAATTTTTTTCCACACGCAAACATGAAGGACAATGTCCACAGGCCTTGGAATCCTCGGGACACAGCAATGCCTGAGTCAGAGCCATTGCCACGGTTTTTTTTCCAACTCCCTCTGGCCCAACAAAAAGCATCGCATGCGATAGATGATTCTGCTGAACAGCTTTCAAAAGTTTTTCAACCTGAGCCTGATGCCCTACGAGTTGCTGGAACAGTCGAGCCATCCACGTTCCTTCCAGGAAGTCCACACAACTTCCAACATCTGCTGTGTTGCTTTTTCAGCATCTAAGACCAACCATCGCGAAGGGTCTTCCTTCACTTGATCTAAAAAACCCTGACGTACTTTTTCATGAAAACTTCGGGCCTCTGACTCGATACGATCTGCAGAGGAACCGTCCTGAGCTTGCCGACGCAAGCGCCGACGTTCACTTTCTTCCACACTCAAATCCAATAATATAATTTGATCAGGCAGCAAACCAGATGTGGCAAAGTGATTCAACATCTTCACATCTTGCAATTCAATCCCACGTCCCCCGGCCTGAAAAGCAATACTGCTGGCGGTGAAACGGTCGCACAAAACCCACTGCCCTTTGTTCAAACTTGGACGAATAACCTTTTCCACATGCTGGGATCGAGCTGCCTCGTACAAAAGCAATTCTGTGCGCGCAACGGGAGCATCTTCGCTGTGATCCACAATCAAGGATCGAATTTTCTCAGCCAAAGCAGTACCACCGGGTTCCCGCGTACTTTGAAACGAGATTTTTTCCGCAGTCATACGTTCCTGCAGGCCACGGATCAAAGAACTTTTTCCCGAGCCATCCAAGCCCTCAAAAACGATAAACTTCACAATCTACTCACTTCGAAAAGGTTGATATAAAGGTAAGAAAGTTTTTTCTCCATTGATCATTTCAGCAACTAATCGCCCAGAACCTGGAGCCGACTGAAGACCTAACATTTGGTGTCCCACGCACAAAGTGAGATTGCTCCATTTTTCCGAAGGACCGATCCAAGGAATTCCTGTCGGAGTGCAAGGACGCAGTCCACGCCAAATCTCTTGAACTTCCAATTGTTCAGGAACATTCATAAACTCACGAGCTCCACGCCAAATCGAACGCAAGCGTCGTGGAGAAATTCCAAAATCCTGGTCCACCAATTCCAAAGTCCCAGCCAGACGAATACTGTCTTGTCTGGGCGTCACTGCAATTTTTTTCTCGATCAACATCAATGGAATTTTTGGCTTAGGATTAAAATCTTTCACGATCATGGAATAGCCTTTTCCACCTAAAATAGGAATGGGCATATCCAAAAGCTTCGCCAAAGCCGGAGACCAACTTCCAGCAGCCATAATGATTCGATCGGCCTGAATTTTCCCCTGAGTTGTCAACACAGCTTGAATTTGATCACCCTGCACTTCAAAATCAAAAACCTCGTGTTGAGGAAGAAATTCGCAACCTTGCTCCAAACATTCTTTGGCCAAGGCTTTGACGATTCCCATGGGTTCTGCATGAGCTTCTTCAGGAAAGTAAACTCCGCTGCGAAGATTTCCCACCAAGGCTGGTTCCAAGGCACGCATTTCATCGGCTTTTAAAAATTTTCCAGGAATTCCAAATTCCGCGACGAAATTCATTTCGTCCACAGCCGCCTTTTCGCCATCTTTGGTGGCTGTTGCCATCAAAAGACCTTTTTTCTCAAATTGCACAAGGTCGGGGTACTTTTTGCCAAGCTCTTCATACTCTTTCAAACTGAAGGTCGAAATTCCCGTCAAGAATTGCACGGCTTTTCGAGTTTGATCTTGATTCATACTGCGCAAAAAAATCCACATCCACTTGGCAAGATTCATCGAAAGACGAGGTTGAATATGCAAAGGACTTTCTGGATCCAACAACCACTTCATGGATTTGATCAACATTCCTGGTTGAGGCAAAGGCATTGCAAAACAAGGAGTCAACCAACCTGCATTTCCATAGGAACAACCAGCGCCAAGATCTCCTTTATCCACAAGAGTTGAGCGAATTCCCTTTTTCAACAACTGATGAGCAATGGACCAGCCCACAACACCAGATCCTACGATCAAAACATCCGTCTTCTTTTTGGCTACTAAAGGAATATTGTACTTCATAATTTTCCGTTCCTTACTGAAGGTCTTTCAAGCTCATCGCCTGACCTGTTCGATAATCAATGGGTTTTTGCAACAGATACTTGGAAATCACTAAATCTTCAACTGACTTTGGCTCCTGTTTGTTCTTTTCACGATAATGCGCCAAGGCTAATTTGCCCTGCATTTTTTGTAAACGATTCATCTCTTCAGCCAGAAGATCAATATCTGACTTTGTCCAAAAAACAGTCAACTTCAGCAAATTTTCGGAAGGATGAGGATCTATCTTCCGCAGAGTTTCCTCTAAAGGCAGATAAGGATTTTTTTGGACCATCATCGCCAATTTTTCCAGCTTGCCAACTTCTCTCCCAGAGACCCAACGTTTCCCCTCTGTTAAAAGAATCCGCTCTAAAGGCCATGGCACCTGAACCTGATTCATCCACGCTAAAAAATCAGATCCAGAAGAAATCCCACATTCTGGGTATTTTGAAAGAGCCAACTCTAACTGGTCAAAAACCATCGACCTTACCAAATGTGCCCACTTCAAACTGATCAATGAGGCCTCGTCAAAAGGAACTGCGGCTGCATAACCCAGCCAGCGTTGGCTTTCCTTCTGCAACGACTGTGTTGATTTTGTGTTTTGCTGAAAGTCCGTTTGCAAACGCAGCAAACTCAATTGCAGAACCTGCGTCAGTTGATTCAAAACTTTTTCATCCTCCAACTGCCCTCGATGAAAGTTGGCCGACTGATCCAGCAGCTGATCCCAGGTTTTCAAAAAATCTTGATTCTGCTTCAAGAGCTGATCCAAAGCCGGGGAAGACTTTGCGGGCCACTGCGATTGAGCCGCTTTGAATTGCATTGAAATTTCGGGGCTTTCCTTGAAGTTTTTTAAAACATCAGAATATTTGGGAGTCATCGAAGCCGCCCAAGCAGGACTGGCCAGATGGGCAGAGCCTACCAACAACAACCCCATGTGCCATAAAAACGATCGATTCCTGATCTTGAAAAGAAAAAGAGTCCATTCTTTAAGCATATTTATCCTTTCGATTTTTCAAGCCTACCCTTCGCCACCTTCTTCAAGCAATCCTTTCTACAACGCAATGTTTAAGAATTCCCTTCAGGAGTTTTTTCATGTTACTGATTTGGTTTCGTCCAGAAAGGAAATATATGGAGATTTTTCTTACAATAGTTCACGTGGTTGTTTGCCTTGGTCTTATCGGTCTGGTTTTGCTTCAAGACAGCAAATCAGGTTCCTTAGGTGGAGCCTTCGGTGGTGGTTCTTCCAATTCTGTTTTAGGAGCAACAGGCGCAGCAACGCTGGCTCAGAAAATGACCCGCTGGTTAGCGGTTCTTTTTGCATGCACATCCTTGGGACTGACTGTTTTATCTTCTCGCGGAAGCAAGTCTGTCCTTGATTCCACGGTTCTTCCTGCGGCAACAGCTCCTGCAACACCTGCAGTTCCAGCTGCTGCGACAGAAAGCGCGACTCCTGCGGCCGCACCTGCTGCAACAGAAGCACCTGCTGCTGGGACTCCTTCACAAAAATAATTTCCTTTCATCAAGGAGCCCGCTATGCCTTCATCTGCCGGTCGTTGGGTTTTTGGACTTCTATTTCTAGGAGTCCTTTTTATTGGATTCTCTTTTTATTGGGGACTTCGACAGGAACCTCACAAGTCTCTTGAACCCTTAGCAACTCTTCAAAAAGAGGCCGGCAAGGTGACCTTATTCAAAGAAGGACTTGTGACAAAGGACAAGGTTGACCACCGATCTTTTGTTTATGATTTGGATTCGATTGAAACCAATGAAGTCGGCTTAATTCTTCTTTCCTTTCAACAAGGGGCCGTCATCAAAGTATTTCCCAACTCTTTGGTAACACTTCACCATATTCAAAATCCCTCTGGAAATTCTGTCGAGCTGATTTTAAAGCGCGGTGATTTGAAAGTGGAATCCAGTTCGGCACAACCCTACCTTTGGATTGTGAAAAATGGACAAAAAGTTTTGGATGCAGAATTCAATCAAAGTCAACTTCGCGAACAAACGACCCAAGCTCCTGTGGTCACATCTTCGAATGAAGGTATTTCCAATGATGAAGTTGTGAAAGTCATGGAGTCTCAACGATCTGCTTTTTTTAAATGCTTTTCTCAGCTTTTACAAAAGTCTCCTCAAGTCAAAGGAGTCGTTCAGATGCAATTTGTGATTGAAAATAATGGGAAGCTTTCAGGATTAAAACTAGAGTCGACAGAATTGCAAGATCCCATTTTCCTGAGTTGCCTGAAAGAGGCTCTTCGACGGGTGGAATTTCGAAGCTATCAAGGCACTCCGATTTCCGCAGTTTTCCCATTGCAGTTTGAATAACTTCCTCTAGCTAGCCGCTGAAGTTCTGGGTGGATTTTCTGTTTTCTTAAATTCATCTAAATAGGATTGAATCTGTGTATGGAAGACCGACCCAGGAAATTCTTTCTGGAACTGAAGCCATGTCTGAACAGAGGCTCGTTGATCATCACGGGCTTGAATTCCGTCGATTTCCAAATCTTGCCTAATTTTATTCAATCCACGCTGAATCCATTCCGACCTTTTTTTATGATCAGGATGAATGGATAAAATACCATCTACAACTTTGATATATATCCATGCAGACAGCTGGGTCTCTTCGTGCAAAAGGTAATCCCAAATTTTCCACGAAAGATCCGCCAAAATAAATTGGAATTTTTCTTCAAATGGCAAGGATTGCAAGACCTGCACAATGCGATCTGGGTGACGTTGAAACTGTTGCCGACTCCAAACAACAAAGTGGCGTCGCAAAAATTCTCGGGCCTCATAGGCTTGATGATACTGATCTAAAGATTCATTCATTCCCACTTGCAGGGCCAAAGGGTGATGAGAGTTCAAAAATAAAATACGCTCGCACAAGGGTCGAGCTCGCAGACTTTGCTTCATTTGTTTTAAAAGATCAGACTCTCTCATCGAAAGGGATCCCAGATACAAGGGGTAGTTTTTTTGATACACAGCTGCGATCCCAACTCCAAAAAGAAAAGAAGACAGCAAGGCTACCCACGACGTTCCTGATTTAAAATAAAAATCACTGATCCAACACATCGATGTCACAAGAAGAACAGCCGCTGGCATTGGAAGAACTTTTTTCACATCAAACCCGTAGAAGAAGTAAAGTTTCTCTTTAGGAAAGAAATAAGCAAAACAACCCAACATGGTCATCAACCACGGAGATCCACCAAGCATCCAACCAAAGTGACTTTGCCTAGCCACCATAGCCTGTACAAAAAATCCCAAACTGCTGCCCACCAAGCCAAAGATAGGAAGAAAAATCCAATGCATTCTTTGCTCTAAAGCCCCAGAAATCAGAAAGAATAAAATCATGAACAAGACAAGCTGAACAGAATTTCCATGAGAAAAGGGAGCTCGCACCAAAGTCGAAATTCGAAGCCCCTGAGTTGTTAGAAATCCTTTTTGGGTTAAGGATTCTCGGATCAATTGCTTTTCGCTCAAACTTGTTTGTATGGATTCAGACTTTTCATGCAAGGCCTGTTGAGATCGCAGCTGATGATAATGAAAGACACTTCCAAGGCCCCAAAGTACCATCAGAAAAATTGTCATCCACGGTCGTAAAGGCCAAGCTCGGCCTGGAGAAAACAGCATTACCATCGATAACTTATCGGTGTGAAAAACCTGAAACTCGACAGACCTTGGTCTAGAGATCCATGAATGACTGTTAAGAAATCATCATATCTGACTCTTGAATCCTTGGATGTGTGGACCTAGGACCGTCAATTTCCAAGATGACATCATTTCATTTTTAATTCTAAGATAATTTCTGACAAAGGAGTTCCTATGAACCATGGAAGTATCAAGCAATGGGCAAAAAAGTTTTCTACTTATCTTTTTCTTTTTATTCTCGCAACTTCAGGATTTTTAGTTTTATCCCTGACTGCTTGTTCTTCGAACCCTCATAAGGCTGAAAAGTTAGAGAACAGCATTGAAAAACAGGAAGTGATCACAGGGGATCTCAGCGTCGGAGTCAAAGAAGGAAATTTAGTGACTCAACGTAAAGTCAATATGGCGGAAGAAGTGCGTGTTCTTCAAAACGATGTTTACTCTTTAGAAGATCATGTTTATGGAAACC
>JACCDG010101925.1_pt1 | contig 15605 bp, 23 predicted proteins | sample 7442471 | NCBI WGS metagenome assembly JACCDG01 (sample SAMN15323444, study PRJNA562643) | freshwater metagenome | isolation source: river surface water | place: USA:Blue River Watershed | collected 2017-08-17
ACACTAACTACAGAGTTTGTAGTTCCAAGGTCAATACCAACAGTCTTAGGCATAAGAGTCTCCTTTAGAAAGAATTTGATAATGAATTATCTGTTGAAGTTAACAAAATTTATACAACAAAGTTCATGAAATTTCGTAACTTTTAAAATAAAAAATAAGGACTGATTTCTCAGTCCTTATAATTAGTTAGACTTTGGTGCAGGACCGCCAGGGCCACGGCCACCGCCTTGACGACCACCACCCATACGAGCTGGGTACTTGGCAACAACCTTCTTCTGATCAGCTGTCAAGATTGCATCAACCTTAGCTGCAGTAGCTTCGCGGACTGCCATTGCTCCCTCGCGATCGCCAGCTTGCATTGCTTCACGAGCCTTTTCTTGAGACTGCTTACCAAGATCAGCGAGAGACTTCTTTTGATCTGCTGTAAGTTTCAACTCTACAATTGCTTCTGCAGAAATTTGCACTGATTGAAGAACCTTAATATCTGCAACAACTGCATCTAGCTTTTCAGATGTAACAGGCAAATTTGCACGAAGCCAGCTTTCAGGTACAGATACAGTTTGCACACGACCTTGCTGGGCTCCGCCACGGCCTTCACCCTGGGCTCCGCCTTGACCACGACCTGCGCCCTGTCCACGTCCACCGCCTTGGCCCTGGGCCATTACTACACTGCTGGCAGCCAAAACAGCCACCAAAGAAACAAACAATTTATTCATTTTTAACTCCTTAAAGTAATATGTTTATATTATCTAAGTAGTTTAAGAAAAAAAAGATTAAAATTTGATTAAGTTGAAAATTAATTCGCATTTTGCTCCATAATTTGTTTGATCTAATAAAAGGGGTTTTTCGTAATCGAAACCAGTATCGTCTAAGGTGCAACTTGTATCTGAAAAAACTGATCCTAATAATTCCTTAATATCATATAAATGCCAATGATCAGTTCTGTTGACATCCCTTTGAACATATTCTTTGGAGAAAGAGTGTTTGTGCTCTTTTTTATAGAATGATGGCCAAAGCTCTTTTTCATATAAGGTAAAATCAGGAACTATAAATATAAAAGCCCCACCAGGCTTCAATGCTCCCATGGCCTTCTTTATATATTCAGGAAAATTCTCAACTGTTTGCAAAATGTAATCTATCACGATAAAATCATATTTATTTTCTTTTTCTAAATTTGATAAAAGATTTTCAGCATTGGTAAAAAATAAAAAATTATTTTTATTAATTATGATATCTTGGCCAGATCCACAATACAATCCTATTCCTTTTAAATTTTGCAATTCTTTCATGCTTTTAATCCTTATTTTTGTACAATTTAGATTGGTGTCCCCGATATGCGAGATATAGAAAAATTAATTATTCAATATTCTGATGAATACTATCAAGAATTACAAGAGCAATTTTATCAAAGCGAGATGAATAGCTTTGAATATTTGGATCCTGAGTCATTCAAGGAGACAATTCAGGCTGCTTTTGTTAACATCTTATTAGCCGAGTATTATTTAGAATATACATATAAATTTTTAAAAGAATATCTGTATGCGAATAATGAAATGGTTATATTTGGAACAACCAAAGATGATCCCCTGATTGTCACTTGCATAAATATATCAATGGATTTATGCCAAAGAATAAAAAGCATCAAGAAAGATTTCGCTGATGTTTTAGAATCTGTTTTTACAAATAAGCAAGATTCTATTAGACCATCTACAATAACTATGCTTCATACTATTAACTTTGGTTCTACCCATAAACAAACGAAAAATTCGCTCGAGAGTTTACAATTTTCCATTAAATCTTTAGTTAGAGCTGAAATAGCAATAAGCACTTTAGATCATATATTCACTTATATGTTAGTAAAACATATAAAATCAATGGAAAATTATAATATTACTCAAGAGCGAATCAATCAGTTTACTGAAGAATCAGAATCAATTTTTAATGCTTTTATAGATTTCAAATTCAACCATCTTATTGATATTAAAATTAATTTATTTTAATAATAATAAATATTTAGTTTGATTCAAAACACCCATCATCTCATCTCTGATATTCAAAAGATCTGTATCAGAATCTTCAAGGTCTTTTGGCAATTCTTCTTTAAGATAATCAATGAAAACATCAATCATAGCAGCAGGGTCACTATCTAAATTTTCAAGCTTGATTCTATAACCACCACTTGATTTTTGAATGCCATTCTTGCCTTGATAGATTTCAATAAATTTATCAATTGAGCCATCCAAATCTTCATAAGCCCCGCCAAAAGCCTTGTGCTGTGCAAAGGATTCTGTTTGCCAATGAAATATTCTCATTTGATTCTGCATTGCTAAAAGTTCACCGATCATAATAATATCTCCAAGTTGAATTAATTAGTTAATTTTGAAAAATATACTAAAATTCCTTCATTTATAATAAACAAAGGTAGTAAAATGAAAAGTCCAGGTCAAGTAATTAAAGATTTAATGATTAAACAAAACAAAACTGTATATGAAGTTATACAATCTATGGAAATAGACCGATTGACTTTTCATAAACTCATAGATGATCATTTAGTGTTTACAGATGATATTTGTCTGGCCTTGAAAGACACATTTGGTCATAGAGAATATTATTGGAAATCTTTATACGAAAGCTTTAAAACCTTCAATGCAAATAAATGAAATTTACTCAAGTTATCATTATTCTATATTCGTAGAGAATGATATTTATTACAAATCCCCTAAAACTGAATACGCTTTAGAAAGACTTAAAGCATCTGTGCCAATTATAGAAAAGGTAAATAATCCAAATTTAGATACACCAAAATTAGTTGATGATGAATTTGTTGGTTTATATATACCAAAGTCTTTTAAAGAGATTAGGAATGAAGATTTTAAAAATTTTATTTTAGAGCTTTGTTCTATTATCAAATATTTACATTCATTAGATATTTATGCTCTTGACTTAAAACCTGATCATATTAGAAATAATAAAAATAAAATTTATTTAATTGATTGGTATGAAAAATCTCTAGGAGCTCAATGGGGCGATCCATATAGATTATTTAACAATGGAGAACCTTCAAAGACAGAAGATATTTACTGCATTGGGAATTTAATTTATTTTTATTTGATTGGTGAGCACCCATTTCATAGCACTAATCCCATGCAATCATTATATAACATAAGAAAAAAGACCCCGCCATTAACATATACTGAATATGACGAGGTCATTCAAAAGTGCTTAAATAAAAGCCCGATGAAAAGATATCAAGATATTGATGAAGTTATAAAAATAATAAATTTATTATAAATCTTCTTCCATTTCTTCATCAAGAATATTGTGATATTCTTGAATAAACATTCTCAAATAATGAGGAAAATCAGCTGCAAAATTTTTATATTGGATATATTCAGATAGACATGCTATACACATAGTTTTATTAAGCTCTGTGCCTTCTACATCCATGATTGCTTCAAATACATTTACAAGACCATTTTCTTCGGTCTTTGAATCAAATAATGAGTCTACTGTGTTATCGAAGATTTCTAAATCTTTTTGATTATGTAATTCATATTCTACTTTGTAGTCATCGTGAGAATAAGACAAAATTTCATCTGAATCTACTTTATTCTGAACTAATTCAAGCGCAGCTTTTAATGCACTATGATCACTAGCTGTAATCAAAATATCAGCAAATAATTTAGACATTAGATTTTTGCAAAACTTTCAAGATCTTCTACAGACATATAGCCGCTTTTTCTCTTTACTTCTTTGCCATCATTGAAAAGAACAATTGTAGGTACACTTACAATGTCATATTCTGGTAAGATGTCTTGCAAACCATCAACATCTGCATATACAACTTTTACATCTTCTGAAGACTCTGCAAATTGTTCAACATTAGGCTTCATTCTCTTACAAGGCCCACACCATGCAGCTGAAAAGTCTACAACCACTGGCTTATCGGACTTGATTACTTCACTATCAAAATTTTCTAAATTAACTTCAACCATTAAAGTTCTCCTAAAAATAATTATTGTTTATTTATAAAGATTAAAGCCCGCATTTCGCGGGCTTCTTTTTTATTTAATTCTTCTTACTTTTACTTTATATTTTTTCTTGTTATACTTCATTGGCTCTACATCATGGTGTTTTGCTAATTCTCTGTCAAGATCAGAGCCTTTTTGTCTAGGGTCAAAAAGCACATCGTCTTCTGTGGATTCTTCTTTTGGCATTTCATCATCTGTATGTGGATAGAAAGATTCTAAATCAGAGCCCTTTTGTCTAGGGTCAAAAAGCACATCGTCTTCTGATGCAATCTTTGTAAATAAATTATTTAATTTTTCAGCTTCTTTAATTCTGCCGCTATTTTCTAATTTTTCGATTACATTATTCAAACTTGATAAAATTTCTTTCATTATATTAACCTTTCAACAAACTTGAAACTGATGGTGTGCTCCAGAATTTGCAGCTCCAATATTTTGCTGTTGTTCTATCTTTAGCCCTTGGGTCTGTATCGCAATTATGTCTTGCTCTGAAGTTTTTTCTTCTATTTGGGTCATCGCGCTTGATACTCAAATTTGGATCACCAAAAGTAACTTTAACTATATTACCCTTATCATTTTTGACATAGACTGCAAATTTTTTAGGTCCACCTGGAGTTCTGAATGGTTTGTTCAACTTTTTGTTTGTTGGCTTTTTAGCTGCGGTTGCAAACTTGTTTTCAGTTTCTTCAACTTCTTCATCTTCATCGGAATCAAGATTGCCAGGACCATATTTCATATAATTTTTAACACTCTGCAAATAGTCTGATGCCATAGTTAGATATGATTGCGCCCAGGCCATAATATCGCCTTCTTCTTCATCTCCCATAGCATCTAGAATGTCTTCAATAGCTTCTTTAGCAGCCATCAATTGCTTTCTTGCCATGTGGTATTCATGATCTTCTCTTTTGGATGCTGTTTTTTTATTAAGTTTGTCAAATTCAACACCTGAGAACAAATCACCTAACATCATTTCTTTAGCATGTTTTTTGCATTTGCACTTACCGTTTACACAAACACAGTGCATGTCTTTGAGTTTCATTTTGCCTTTGCACTCAGGACACTCAACATCACCTGAATCAATTTTATTAATAAAATTTTCAACTTCATCTTGCAAATCTATAGTACAATCGCAATTTTCATCACCGCAATTGCACATTCCATAATTGTCAGCATCAGAATCAAATTCCATGTCGCCGTCACATTCTGGACATTTGATTCCTTCTTTCTCTAAAAGAGCCAAAATTTTATCAGATAGTGAATCTTTATCATCTTTAGACGCAACTCTTGATGCATATTGTTTGATAAGATATGTAATCTGATCTGCTTCTTCAAACATACCTGCTGCATCTAATTCATTTGCTATATTTGCAAGTCTTTGTAACATCTTAATCTCCAAACTAAATTATTTTTATTAGTTTAAAATTATAATTTTTTCTTAAATTCTTCTATGAAGTTATCTTCAATTCCAAATACATTCTTATAAGAATTGATTATATCAACCTGTCTCTTAGTCAATTTAGAGCTAGTGAATTCATAAGGGTGCAATTCTTTAATTTTTTTCATTATTGAATGTTTTTTAATTTTTTTAAGATCAATACCTGAGTCTATTTTTACATCTGAAATTCTTGATTTCCAAAATAAAGGTATATCTTCTAAAGCCCAAAAAGAATCAACCCCATTTGGGTCAACAATCTTATGCAGTGGAGCCAATGGGTTCAAGGTGTAATAGTCTTTTTCAGGAGAACCTAATTTTATTTTAATATTATTATCAAAAAAATTATTTGGTATCACTAAGGGTGGATCATTATTTAATGCTGGTTTCGATTCATAACTAAAATGTGAACCATCAAAGTGTTCAAATAATAAATCATGGAATGAATAGCTTATCCAATCTATATTTTGCTCAGAGACTCCAGTCCAATCACTTCTAGGGATATAAGCATCAGATGAATCAAATGAATTCCAAAATTCCCAAAAATATATGCATTTAACACTTGACATTGCGTTAAAATGTGTAAATGTAGTAATAATAAAATCTTCGTGTTGATCGTGAGGCATCTGCCTACAAACTGATCTATGAGAATGTACCACTAATGAAAATGGCTGGTCATTGTATTTTAATAAATTTTCTATTTTATTTATTACTGTTAAATCTTTGCCCAAAAATATATGATCATGATTACCAGCATACCATAATATTTCATCTTTGTATTCTAGCAATTCGTATGATATTTTTTGCCATTCTTTGATGCTTTTTGCTCTTTTATTTGAATATTGAAAATCAATATTTTTGAATTCTTGTTCTACATATTCCCTGATATTTGATTCAAAAATCTTATAAACACTACCAAGCTCAATATTTATGATTGCTTTCTGCCAGGGTATAACTGCCAAGCTTGAAATTGCATATTTTAAAATATCATATTTATCAAAAGATGGAAGTAGCCCCCTATGATATCGAAGATTATAAGAAGATGCATCAGGTGTTAGATATACATTGAACAAAAGAATCATTTTGTATAATCTTGAATGATATCATTTGCCTCTTTGTTAATTTTTTCCCAAAGCTTGTCTTTTTCTGGGCCATCTTTTAAACGCTTCGGATAAATTTTTAATTCTTCTGATTTAGATTCCCAGGCAGATTTTAAAGTATCTTCCATAGCTTTTTTGATTCTTCCACTTGTCTCTGGACTTAAATGATTATTTTTTTCACCAATATGTAATCCAGATAAAATATATTGTTTTCCAATGTATTCTGGAGAATTATCAATCCAAATATTAATGGTATAACCTGCTTCTTTTGCAGCTTCTTTTTTCCATTGTGATCCGCTAAATACAACAGGGATGTTTTTTATATTAAATTTATTAATTAAATAATCAACTGTATCAAGTACTTCAGTTTCCCAAGCACCAATTTTAGATCTTCCAGTTACAATGACAGCCTGATTGCCGGAATCTTCTATAGATTTGATTATAGAGCCAAATAAATCAAAGTTTTCTGTGATTGTTTCATCATAATCTATGCCAAATGTTAAAGCCATAATTTACCTTCTCTGAAAATTGTACAAATTTATTATTACATTGTTGCGCGGGGCATTCTTGCATGAGTAAATACGGAACAGCTTGTGGGGTTTGGGGAGATATTATAGTCGGCCTGGGTTATTTCAAGCATCACATAGGTAGCGGTGAAATTTTATATTTAGGTAATAATAAACAAGTTACAGACTATCTTGAATGTCAACCATTCATCAAAAGAGTCATAAATGTCCCAGTGGCCAATGAAGAAGATTGGAAAAAATATTGGATTTACACTGTATTTGGATATGCTGTAGACCATGACCCTAATTATCACATAGAAGTCAAAGATCCATTTTTTAGAGCTGGATATAAAGAAAGCCAATTCACAATAACACACTTGCATCAAGAGTTGACACTTCCTGAACAACCAATATATCAATGGGAAGGCAATGATTTGCCAAAATATGCTAAAGATTGGGCCAAAGAATTTGCTAAAACACTACCTGAAAATTTTATTTTGTTTCAGCCATTTAGCTTTAATAGTAATAGACCTCAAGACCATTGGCCTCATTGGGACCAGTTAGCTTCAATGATAACATCATATACAAATCAAAATCTTGTACTGATAGGTCATGGTTGGCTGCCAGGAATTGCCAACAGGTCTAAAAATATTTTATCAGATAAAATTATAAACTTATATGAAAAAATCCCAAGTATGTTGCATGTATTTGCATTGGCAGAATATGCTGGCGGAATCATAACTACCAGCAATAGCTTGGGACACTGGTGTCAGATTGCTAATATACCTTGTGTAATTATCTGTAATACAAAAAGCAGTAGGCCACATTACATCTACAGGAGAGTACTTGAGTGGCCTACTATTACTTGTATACATCACGACACTGAATTAGAAGAAGCTTTTAATATCGTTTGTGAATCTGCACTTGTTGGTGGATCTGGAATTTAAGAATGAAGTTTTGCACTTCTATCATCTGCCATATGAAACAATTTTGCTTCTTTTGTTTTTGGCTCCATTGCTGCTCCCCAGTCCAGTCTTCCGTGATGTGATAGAATAATATGAATCAAATGAATTGCCAAATCCTTAGGAAAATCTGCTACTTTATTTAAAGCTGCATTTACCCACATTGCTCCTAAGCATAAATGGCCTATCATTTCTCCTGTTTCTGTAAAAGAACATGCGCCATCTTGATAGTCATATTCTGAAATTTTTGCAATATCATGCAAGAGAGCTGCTGTGTGCAAAAGATCCCAATTTATATCAATTTCATCACTCATTAAACCGATTACACCATCATAATCAGCTGTAATCAAATTATAAACTTCCAATGAATGCTCTGCCAATCCACCACGGTATGCATGATGCATAGATTTCGCAGCTGGCCAAATCAAATATTTTTCTCTATACGTTCCACTTGGACCGAGAAGAACATTACAAAGGTTTCTTAAATATATATTATCAATATTTAATATTGCTTTGTCTAGCATTTCAGCTAATTTGGCATGAGGAATTTTTGAGCATTTTTCTAATTTTGATATGTCATCAGGTCTATCAATTGAATAAATAATTTTTGCTTTTACATTTGTTGATTCTTTATTGTCTCCTGTTTTAAATTTTTCAACAGGACCTTCAATATATACAAATTTATTTCCACGCAAATTATTTTCAAGATCAGTAATTTCTTTATCTGGTCTATCCCAAACCATGACATCTATAATGCCAGAAGCATCTTTGACAACAAGTTTAAGAAATTCTTCCCCGTTCTTTTTGGTTCTTCTTTCGAATGAGTTGACAAGGGCAATCTGGCTCATTGTCTGACCAGGAAGTAATTCTGCAATCATAATAATTCCAATCTATTTTTCTATTAGTCTTAAATTATTATGTGTTATATATTTAGATATGAGTACACCATCAAGATGATTTATGCAGTGCTGAATTATTCTAGCAGATAAAAATTCAAATCTCTCCTCGTAAGATTGACCATATTCATCTTGGAAATGAACGTCTATCCAAAGTGGTCTGAATATTTTTACCATTGTATTTGGCATTGATAATGAGCCTTCCCATTCATCTACAAAGTTTTTTGAATAATCATAAATTACAGGATTGACCATAACTCTAGGCGGCATAGGGTAATCAGCCTCAGTGGCCAAAGGCATAAACACTATCACTCTGACAAACTCGCCTATTTGAGGCGCTGCTATTCCCACACCATTGTATTTATATAATACATCTATCATATCTTCTATAAGCTCAGATAAAGTATGATCAAATGTATCTACAAGGGAAGATAAATTGAATAGTGATTCATCAGGTGCAAATATAAGTTTCCCCATATAAATATAATATAAATTATATTAAATAAAACCTACATTCAAAAGCTAAATTCTTGATATTTGATACCTTGTTTTTCTAATTTATATGTCAAATTTTTTCTAATTGTCTTAATAATATTACTTACATTTTGATGGGAACAATCTAAATTCTCAGAAATCTCTTTAATAGACAAGCCATCTATAAACTTCATAAATAATATTTCTTTTTGCCTTGTGCTCAAATCATCTAAAAGCTTAGAAAAAGTTTCAGTTAAAATCAAAGAATTTAATTTATTATCTGAAAAATCAGAATAATATGGTTCTGTAGAATTTGTTTCTTCCTTATCAATAAAATAAATTTTATTTTTATTAATTATCTTTTTAATATTGAAATCAATTGTGTTGTATATGTGAGTTGATAATGATGCACCTCTTTTTGCATCATAAGTTCTTACTGCTTCCACTATAGATATTTGTGCAATTTGGAATAAATCATCAAACTCATAAAATGTAGAATATTTTCTGGCTAATTTTACTGCCATTCTATTGAAAGTTAACAAAGCTTGCTTTTCTTTTGATCTGCTATTTGTCATTCAGAAACCTCTTTATTTTTTGTAGCATAATTTTTCCAAATTTCCAGATCAAATTTAGCTATATCATTGATATTATTTTTTTGACAATAATTTAAAAATAAATTTTCCCAGTAAAAATAAGTTTTAGGATTCATTGGTGTTGATTTAGGAGCCCTATCATCAATATTTGCTCTGATAAATTTTAAAATGTGAGTATCTAAAATACACATCATTTGCCCTAGTTCTTCATTTGAATGTAGTAAAAAGAATCTGCTAGTTTTCATACCAACACCTGGTATTTGTTCTAGCTGAGATGGCATTGATTTTTTTAAATCCATCTTATTTTCTATAAGATATTTGAAAGCATTAAATATTTTCTTATATTGGCCCAATTTAGCTTTTTGAATTTCTTCCATCAAAATACCATGCTGGTCTGCACTTTTGATTGTTTGGAAAGGATTTATATGCTCAGGCATCATTAATCTATCATTAACAGACTTCAAGAACTCATCCAATTTTTGCGCCTGGATATATGCTGTTTTGCCAGCTACAACTATGCAAAATAATAAAAACTCTTCTAATTCTGCATTTGATCTGTTGAAATTTGTAATATTGTATGGATTCACCATGTTAGCTAAAATCTCCTTTTGAACATATTATTTATCGTATAATCAACTAGGAAAATGAATTGATTTATAGGTATATTAGACTATATAGGAAACTCTGATAGGTATTTTTAAAATGGATAAATTTGCAAAATGGTCAAAAGAATATAAAGATTCAATAGACTGCGACAATCCGAAAGGCTTTAGTCAAAGAGCCCATTGTCAAGGTTTAAAAAAGAAAAAAGAAAAGAAAGCAGAAGATATCTTGAATGAACTTCATACAGCTGCTAATACTTTTGAGTCTTTAGGATTTATTGAAGCTGCACAACAAGTACATGAAGAATTTATGAGATTGGCTGGCAAAAATCATGGTGGCCTTGATGACTGGTTCCAAGAAAAATGGGTTGATGTCAGAAGACCAAAGAAAAAAGGTAAAGGCTATGAGCCTTGTGGCAGAGGCAACACCGAGAAGGGCAAAAAGCCTGTTTGTACTCCAATCAATAAAGCAAAAAATTTAACAAAAAAAGAAATTGAAAATAGAAAAAGACAGAAAGCCAGAAAAGAAAAAGAGCCAAATCCAGATAAAAAACCAAATGTGACTCAATATACACCAAAAGCTGGTGGAAAATCAAATATATCATAAATTAGAGCGGGAAAATTCCCGCTCTTTTTAAATTAAGAAATCATTTTCTTTTTCTTCAACATAATTATCAAAGAAATAATCTACAATATCAAAATTATCTGCTAATACTGATGGCTGATAATGAGGTAAATTTTTTAAAGCCCAATCTTTTATTTCTTTGTGTTGAGTAATAAAGGTCTCTGACCATAATTTATTTTTAAAAAACCGCATCGTATTGCTTTGATAAAAACCACTTATAGAAATATTTGTAGAACCTTCCATACAAAATGGTACTTTATATTTATCTGGGTCGTACTTTACAAGTCCTTTAGTATGAAAATAAGAAGATTTTTTAGCACTTTTGGGACCAGCGGTAGTAAGAACTACTTGACCATTTTTCATGTTCTCAATAAGGTGTTTAATCTTTGGTTTAGCTGTTGGACCCATACCTTGTGAATAGTCTAACAACAATGATTGTTTGAATCCTTTTGCGTCCACTTCAAGAATAGCATCATAAGCCTCTTGCAAAGTGAACCCATAACAAGAAATAAAGGCATCAGAAGGCAATGCAAGTGTCTGCAGTAGTCTTTGCCTTGCCAATGCCCCATCTTCTGGTAAAAAGTAGTTATCTTCGTTTCTAGTAGATATTGTGATCATAATTATTCCCAGGTTGCGACTATTATATTTAATTCATCTCCAGCAGACAATGTGATGATTTCACTTAGTGTAACAACTCCAGTAAGGTCTTCTGTGCCAATGATTCCTTGGTCTTCTTGTATTGTTGCTTTAGCTATTCTAGCAAAATCTTCCAAAGTTGGTTTTGCTAATACCTGAAAATTAGCCCTAACTTGAACCTGTAAATCATTCTCATCCATTTGGTCATCTATGTTTTGAAAATACATAGCCAATGGATATACTTCTGTATATTCTGTGGTAAGATTTGCAGGTGTACATGAGAGAGTGAAAGTGACCGCAATTTGGTCAGAGGCAATTTCTGTCGAAAGAATTGTATATGTAATATCTACATTAAAAGCAGCCATTATAAGCTCCAAAGTTTTTATTTTATATAAAAATTATTAATTAAAAAGGGCGAGAATCCTCTATACTGAGAATATCTCGCCTGGGAACCAACCATGTTCTTCTTGTAATTTCTTACAAGATTTCAAATATACTTCAGTGGATTCAGTTGGTGTCCGACCTTGTCTAGTCATTCTTACAAGAGGGCCAGATAAGTGTTCGCATTCATTAATTGGCATCTTGATGTATTGTGAAAGCAAGAATGGTTCGATCACATTTATCAATGTAACTTCTTGAATATTACACATTGTAGACATTGACTTAGAACCAATTGGCTTTACCCTCTCTGAGTAGAGCACGTTTAAGTAGTCTCTTGACAATCTATCAAGCCCTAAAAATGGATCAATATCAAGACTCTGTAAACACTTTGTTAACTTTTCCAAAGAAAAATCATAACTTTGCAACGGTCTGTATTCTTCTATTGTTGCGATACAATAATCGAAGAAATTTTTGATAAGATTAATACCCTTTCGAGGAACTCCTTGACATAGAGTGGCTATGGACATAAGAACATCTTCAGGAATCTGAACATTTGAATTTAATTTATGTGCATAATTAGTCAACATCAAAAATAATTGATCACTTGTGTAGGGAGTCATAATAGGCTTGTATCCAAACCTATCGAGGAAAGGAGTATTAAGTAAACCAGCATGAGTAGTCGCGCCAATTATTGTAAATTTTTTGTCAAAAGATAGGTCTCCCCAAGAAAAATCTTCAAGCATGGGATACATAAACTCTTGATCAGAAGCTCGTATTGTATGGATTTCATCAATAAAAATAACAGAATTTGGTTCTACTAAATCCTTAAAAAAATCAATAAGGGCAAATCCTTTTGGTAAATCTTGACCCATAAACTCGTAGTATTTTACACCAAGTTCATTCGCAATAATTTTAGCCAGAGTAGTTTTACCAGCTCCAGGAAAGCCAAGGAGCAAAGTATGGCACATAGCTTCACCAGTTCTTTTAAATAAATTAATTTTTAATCTCAATTGATCTTTGATAACATCTTGGCCAACATAATCTTCAAGGGACAAAGGACGCTTAATGTCTTCGACCTTTGGTACAACCTCTTCAACCTTTGGCTTATTGATATTGAAAATATTTAATCTAGAAACAAGTGAACTACACATAATTAAAACTCCTATGCTACAATAGATGTAGTAGGTCTATTTTTAAGATGTTTTAATTATGGTGCTTATATATAAAAAATTTTATTTTGATCTATCTCATCAGAGATTATAATTTGTGCGCCCATGAAATCAGCTATATTTGATTTTGTTTCAAATTCTAATTCTTGATATGTCTTACTACTCATCACTAAATACACTGGTTTTTTACTATAAGTCTGACAATACTCTACGAACGAACTCTCTAAAACTTCACATAAATATACAACGACATTTGCTACCTGCATGATAAAATACCTTGCTTTCAATCACAGGGGGCACAATTGCCTAAATTATAACTTTCAATTATTATAAATTTATTAATTAACCTGTATATTATTTCTAGGTGAACTTATGTACAAACAACATTTAATTATTTTTTGTAAAGATGCAAAAGAAGCTCTAGATGCAGGGGCGGCTTTGCCTATGCTTAAGGATATGCCAAGATTCTATATCTTGAACTCAGATAAGCCCAAAAATGAGGATATATCATGGCTTAGAAATATTGATAATTATTTCGCTTTGGGTAAAGCTTCAGAAATTGGTAATTTCACTGAAATTGCAATAAGAGCTGGTATTTTATACTCTGTTGGATGGTGGCATTTATTATTTTGTAGTGCAAATAAATTACCAACCAATGATGAAATTAATAATGTAAGAAAATCTTTAGATAATAACAAAGGATTTTTACAGCTTGAAAATATTTGGGGTGTAAGTAAAGAGCATATTCTACTTTATGGACTCGACAAGGTACTTGGTTCAGGTTTGCAAAGCACAAGCGAAGCATCGAGTACACTTGATTTAGTAAACGCAATGAGGGGATCTGCGGCAAATGAATCTTCTGTAAAACATGCGTTTTTAGAATTAGTGCCTACAAATGGCATGGTTGCTCAGGGAACAATGGTGAGCCTCAATGATAGAGCAAATAAATTCATATCTGATCTTATAAAAGAATATCCATGCACTGATGATAATCCGGGTTTAATATTTGTTTCTCCTGAAACTTCAAGCGCTGGATTATATCATATATTAAGTTCAGCGCCAGGCTCAATTATGGTAGCGATGCTTACAAATGAAGAATTACAAAATAGTCAAATTAAGCCAATAAGAAAATTTAATTGTGAAAATATTTTTCATATAAATTTATTTTCTAAAAGTAGTATATAAGAAAAAGAGGGGAGAAATCCCCTCTTTTTTATTCCGGTTCTGCACTACCTTCAAAAATTATTCCTTGAGTTTCTGGGAACAATTCAAACCACATATTTAGTTGCTCTCTGCAATGTTCTGCATATTTATAATGCGCCCCAACACCTGTGCGAAGTTCCATTTCATATAGAAATTTATCTGCAGTGGTAGTATGTTCAAAATAATATTTGTGACCCAAGCTTGTGAAATAAATATATTCAGGATGTTCCATCATCAAATCTCTGGCATTGTTAGTAGTAGATTTGAAATGCTTAAATAAAGAATAAATCTTTTCAATAGAATTTAGATTAGTTGATTTCTTTGTTGGTATTTGATCAGTAGAACCATAAAAGCCTAATGGAATTAACGGACAATACTTATTACCAGTACGATGCCTATTTAAATCTCTAATCTCACCAAAACTAATACCATTCCATGAAAATCTAACACTTAATCTTGAAATAGGTGAACCAAACGGTGAATATCGATTAGATCTGAATTCACAAGCTTCTCTGGCATTACTCGTATTTTTATATAAATCATCATCTACATAAAGCTTACTTTGAGTTTCATTGTCATTAGTAATCGGAGTTAAATCAGCTAAAGATTTGATTGAAGAATATTCATATTCTAAATAATTTTTAATTGCTTCTGTTGGCTTTGTATGCTTAAGAAGTTTTGGGGCGCCAATAGACATTTGCTCAGCAATTTGCTGTCCAATTAAATTTAGTTCTTTTAGCTTATGTGATTGTAGATTTGCAGCAATACCAGCCCAAGCACGAGCAGATTGAACCATCATAACTCCAGTTGAAGTAGCGAGAGGAATATAAACTCTAGCACGATCAAAAGCATAGTTACGCTTCATTCTGGCAACAGCTTTTACATCTTTATCAGCAGTAGACTGAAGTAATGATTTAGGAATTTTGGTTTCTTCAGGATGCAAATTAGATAATTCAGTCCAAGCCTCTAATGCAGCATGATAATTTTCAAATGCTTTC
>JACCDG011703012.1_pt1 | contig 15601 bp, 15 predicted proteins | sample 7442471 | NCBI WGS metagenome assembly JACCDG01 (sample SAMN15323444, study PRJNA562643) | freshwater metagenome | isolation source: river surface water | place: USA:Blue River Watershed | collected 2017-08-17
CAGAGCCTTGGAAAAAAAGTGGAAATCGAAAATTCAGCATGGCCGGCAAAGGCCGACATGCTACCCGTCATCCCGAGGAATATCTCAGCAGAGTCTTTTTAAGCGGAATTTAAATGATTTCGCCCTGTACCGCATTTAAACGGGGTCTGATTTGGCACTAAAATTGCAATAAAATCAATCTATGGTCGAGATCTTGTCACTCGCTTTAGTATTTATTTTTCCAGCTATCTTGTCGGCTCAGGAAACTTCAGAAGGTGGCGCCGCTAAGCATAATCCCAAAGAATATCGGCTGAGTGAATACGATAAAAAATATCATCTAGATTTTTCTAAGCCAGATTTCAATTTTGATCGCCTAATTGCTGATTACAACGACGGGGCTTTCCGAAATTTGGGTGGCTGGCTTGCCAAGTTATATGAAGCCGATCCCATCATGTTTCGTTACCCAGTTTTTAATTTTTTAACGCGCGCACCTCAGCATCCCCCTAGAGTATTTTTCGTGAGTTCAAATGGAAAGTTAACAATCTCAATCAGTCTTGGTCAAAAAACGGATTCCGTGGATGTCATTCACGTTGAGCATAATTTGAACAAAGTTCCCATTATGCGGCCTCACGAGTTTTTCTTTGGCGGCAGAAAACCAGTTCACACGTCAAATCCGATGACATGCCACAATTGTCACGGAACTTCATCTCGTGACGAAAGAATCTTTACGTACCGCTTTGATGGCTACAATTCTTGGCCAAGAATGATTGGATCGATCACTGATCCATCGAATGATCAGCCAGAAGCAGAAAGAAAAGCCTTCGTTAACTTATTGAAGCAGAATGCTAATCACCCAGCACTTCAGTATACTTTTCGGGAGTGGAAATGCGACTCTGCTCGATTTGATGATGATTCTTATGTGGCAGATGTCGCCAAAAAATTACATTTAATATCCAAAAATATTTCGCTCAATCGCGCAACCTTTGCCATGATGATTTGGAATTTTCATCGGATGGCAGGCCTCATTCGTTCTCATGCGGAATACCCCAAATACGAAGCTGCAATTTTAAGAAGTTTAAAATCAACCATCAAATTGGAAGACGAAGAGTTCGTTGAAGAAAAAAATTATAATACCACCACTTTTCCAGCGACCGATCTCGCGGAGCTTTTTGGGCCCGAAGGGTCTTCTGGGTATAAAGAGTTTTTAGCGCGCTACGAAAAACGATTCATGGAAGTCTCGGCGACGGAACATAAACGATCCACTGAGTTTAAAAAATTGGTTGAGCATTTCTCTGGAGCATTGGATGCAACGCCAAGTCTGCACGTGGTGCCGGCGGCTCGTCTGGCGACGGTGCTTTCTTTTATGAACATTGAACTTGGAGACTTGAGCATGTCGACTCAGACTCCTTCCTATGATTTTTCAACGCCTGTAGAGGGGTTGACTCGGGAATTTTTAGAATTTCTCACTTCAGATGAAATCTATTCTCGTCTTAAAACGCCGCTTTCATTGGCCAAGCCAGGTGGAGATGAAATCTTAAAAGCAAATTGTGTTCACTGCCATTCCGATCAATCTGAAAAAAGAGGTCCACTTATTACGGACTGGAAGGGTGTGGATCGAAAAAAGCTACATCTTCTTTTAACGACGGACGAAGTCGACAAATGGATGCCCAAAGGCTATTCGCGGCTTCAAAAAGAGCAGGTCGAAGGAATTATGCGATATGTTGAAAATTTGAGCGGCCCAAAGAGATGTGAGACAAGTAAATGAATCGCGTGCGCTACATCGTCTTCTTACTTTCCGTTCGCTCGTGAAACCTTTGGCCTTGAATAAACTGATTCTCATTTCTTCGTCAGGCCATTGAAAATTTGCCACTGCCGCGAGGTTTTCTTTTTAGTGATAATGCCCTTCAAATCTAAAAATTGAACAATCGAAGTGAGGGTATCGCCCCTCTGAATATTTTGGAATGATCATGGTTTTTGTTAGGCGGGATTTCTAACATTTATTTTTAAACCATTTGTATTTTTAAACCATTTGATTTCAGCGCTATTTTCTGGGAGAAAACCCTATGAAAATTGGCTTAGGATTTTTTCTTCTATTGAGTATCCATTTACCTGTTTTTGCAAGCTGTCCCAGTCAATTGAAAATTCTGGCCACAAAATGGGCTGAACCAATTCGCATTCCCTATTCGCAACCTGCCTGGCATATGTCCGGTTGGCCTGATATTCTTACGCGATTTTCTTCAGACTCATCTCTTTTAAAAATTATCGCGGATGCTCGCCAGGATGTGCGTATTGATCTCATGCCTCAAGTGGAGATGGCCCGTGACGAGTATCGAGGGATTCTTACCGTTGGAAATCGTTACTTCTTGATCGCGTTAGCTGCAAATTGTGAGGTACTCGAAGACGATCGATATATAATTGAATTCAAAGAAATCTCATTTATTCACCCGCTTGCGAGAATGATTAATTTTTATGCAGGCCCTGATCGCTGGATGCTTCTCGTGAATGAAAAATATCAACCGCGTGCGCAAGTCGATTTAGAAACTGGCCGAACCGTAGTTGAATGGAATGATCAAGGTCAAGAAATCCAGAAATCGTCATCTGCAAAGATTGAACCTTTAGAACAATATCCCAAATGGTATATGAGCAATTCGGTCGTTCCAAGAAAGTTTCAGACACCCAACCAATCTGATCCATCAGTATCCTCAAGATTTTTAAAAATTCAGTTCAGAGCATTCAATGTTGAATATTCTTCTTATCCTCAGATCTATGTCGATTTATTGCCTTCGTTGACATTTGGCGACGGAGACAAAGTAATTACTCGTCTTAAATTACCCAATGAGCGTGTAGGCCATTTGCTTTGGACATCGAAGAAAATGATTTTATTTTCAATGACTGAAAAAGAATTTAAGCAAAGTCTTGCTGTTGGTGGTCCTGCTTATCCGCTTCACAACGTCCTTTGGACATTCGAGCCCACGACCTTCGAGATTGCAGAAGTGTGGTCAACGAATGACAATAAATACCTTCTCATCGCATCAAGACAGGAGAGAAATCTTAAGCCAGAACTCATCGTCAATGTTGAAACAGGACACTTGGTAGAATCTCCAATAGAAATTCTCAAAGCAGACTGGCTCTCACCTGGAAGCAAGCAGACGTGGAAATTAGAATGAACGATTAGCTGGGCTTTAGTTGGACGACCGTATTTGCACCTGCCTCAAGACCGTCCACCATTTGTCATAATGACGAAGAAGCTATGGGCTCTCGCTCGGTTTCTAGAGAGCGAAATATTCGTGATAGATTCTCAGCAAGACGGCCTGGTTTTGCTTAAACTTTCTTCTCGCAGACAAAAGCCCCTCCTGTAACTTTAGATAGTCTTCACGGGGTGTTGCGCTTTGGGGAACTTGATCGAATAGAATCATTGTTCTGTTTAAGTCCTTTGCTAAAAAATGGACCGTGCGAGTCTGCATCAAAATACTTCGTTCATACTCTCGGCCAGGAAAGTGAGCGAGAATCGTGCCAAGGTTCTCTAGTGCCGTGTCGCAAAGTTTACAGTCAGTGGCTCCATCATTCATTTTTGTCAGTACATCACGGAATGGGATTCCTATTGATTCTGCTTCATCGTTACTGAATTTTTTGCTTGAAAAGGGTGCCGTCTGATCTTTGAAATGCACACGTCCGTTTTGCGCTATATAATCCAAAAGTCCTGTTCCATTTTTTATCAGTCTTTTGATTTCGCCGATTTCTGCCGGAGTGAAAATTTTATCTGCTATCAACAGCATAAAATTCCACTTTTGAATTTCATCAGTTATTGCTGAAACCTGAGGCCACACCTCGGGTTGCATAAAGCATTTTTGAGCAACGGCCTCGCAATCCGTTTTGAAAGCTGAAGACCCAATGCCGTCGCAAGCGTGATCGAGCCCGCTGGGCATGGGGTTTCCTTCCAGCGAGTTTTCCGCGAAAATTCCTGTCGATATGGATGTTGTGATGGTAAAAGCCAAAAAAATACTTACGTAGCCCACAGTAAACATTCCCCCTTTCAAGATAACCCCTCATAAACCAGAGGATTCCCATTAGCAAGGATAAGGATGCAACGCCGAGGCACATACAGAGGCTGAGTTCTGGCCAGTAACCTCTTCCATTCTATGGAGGGATTCCAGCGACATATGAGATCTTTATTGAAAATGGGAGATTGATGCTGTGCCCTTGTCAATTGACTAACGGCCTCTCTGCTCAACTGAGTCATCGAGTCGCGCTTCACAGGTGTGTCGGTTATCCCCTCAAGCTTTGCAACGAGTTTGCGAGATGAATTTCGAATTTCCCCACTCGCGTGAGACGAAGACTTCATGCTTTTTCTCGTAATAGCAACGAAGGTCTTTTCGATCGATGGTGTGGTGAATAGGCAAGGTGAAGGACTTCTCTGAATCTTGACTGGATTCGGCAATCGGTTGGTCTGGATTGTTGTAGAACAGTTCAGTATTTTGTTCTGAGAATTCATGAGTTACCGTCCAGTTGTAGAGACGAACCTCGGTTTCAGGCTGTAACACTCGATCTGACCCAGATGGGGCAGGGGATCTTCTGGGTGTTCCAGCTCCAAAGTGAAAATACCAATCGAGCTTTCTGTCGGGAGTTTCCTGGTAAAGCGAGATAAAGTTTTCCGTGGATGCTGCGACAGCCCGAAAAAAAATATGTTGGTTGCCTCCGACCTCGCTCGTTTTTCCGTTATAAGCTATCAATTTGAAAAACCCGGGTTCAAAAATTTGGAAATTGCCTGAGTAAATGATTCCATCTGTTCTTTGGTCAACCGCCGCCGGTTCTAAGTTATTTTGACAAATCAGACTGAGCGCAAACAATATTAATGGCTGCATAGGCGGCCAGTTATCTGACTCATCTTCGAGTGTCAAGATTTACGGAAGCGTTGAGATCTTTTCAAGTTGCAAGTCTAGGCTGGCTGCAAACAATCGTGGCAGTTGAGAATCGTGGGCAAAGCGAAGGGCTGCGGCGAAGATCTCTCCTTCGGTATTTGTAATATATTTGATGATGAGTTGATCTGACGCCTGTGAAAAATCAAAGGTCCCCATGATCTTATTAATGGCGCGAACAAAATTCTGACGAGCGTTCGTGATGGCCGCGGCTGTCATTTGCCGATCCTCTGGCTTCATCATCGTGAATGCATGAGCGATGCGTGGATGATTCTCCCAATCTGTTAGCGGAAAAAGTAGCAATGCTCGAAGTTGTGATTTGTCGACGATTTCATAAAGAGAAATAAATCTGTTTCTGGTAACTTTTTCGAAGATTTTAATAAATCCAGGATGGATGCCATTTTTTCGTATTGAATTGCAAAGTTCTCTGAACTCTCCGATTGTTCCTCGAGGGGCATCGCCAGCAAAACGATCGAAATCTCGAACCGAGATCATACCGCTATTCGGATTTCCCGGCAGCGCAATGAATGTGTTTGAAACATCACTGAGCGCGCGCATTTCCAAAGCGATTTTTGGAATCCATGCCCCGCGAGCCAGTTGGGGTTGGCCATCGATTTTACTTCTCAATCCTACGAATCCAAATTTGAGAGCTTCTGGAAAATTTGGATCCTCGCCACTAAAGTTGCCATGTTTATTTTTTTTCCAACGAATTCCCTCGTGGGATGTTTCTAAGCTTTCGTACATTCCTCGAGTGAGGGGGCGAATCAGGAATTGAGAATACAGTTTCTGCAGAATTCTTAGGGCCTCGCTATCTGGAATCGATGATTCGAATTTTTTAAATATGTGGTCAGCTATTTCAGTCAATAGATTGAGAAATGCAAAGTCAGACAAATCGCCATAGGCATGTCGTAGGCCAGAGTACAGAGCCTCTTTGTCTTCTTCTGATAGATGAGTATTCGGTTGAGGATAAAACCAAAGATGTCCTCGAATCCTATTGGCCATGTTCAGGTCAGCATCGTTTCGGCTCTCGTCAATGATTCCAATCTGTCTCAGAAAGTTGGTGATCCAGGCGAGCATCGCTGGTCGCGTGGGTTGACCATCAGGCGAGATCCATTCGAGACCTTCGAATCGACCGTGTCTCCAATCTTCGATGGCACGCTCCACGAAGGCCGGATTGACAGGATCGAGTTGTCGAATTTGAGTGTCCGCATTGTCTTGTCCCCGAGCTTCAAATATCGCCTTGATCAGAAGGGCTGCTTCACTGTGCGATAAGAGGTTCCAGTTTCGAATCTGAACGCCGGATCGATCTTTCATCCAAGAAAAAATATAAGTCGGCTTTTTGTCAGACGAGAGGTTGAGATTCGACTCAGCGATGATTTTCTTGAATCGGCGATGTCTCACGATTTTTTTTGGAATCAATCTCGGCACCCAATCTCCTGATGCGTCTTTTGAGGCGAGGGTATAGGTTTTTCGAAATCCGGGACGGTCGAGAAAACGCCGTTCTCCGAGTCGAGCAAGTTCGTATCCTTCGATTTCCACTCCCCATGTTCTCTTCAGTAGGGTGGTGCAAGCACTTTTGGAATTCGTGGCCTGAGCGCCAGTCGTAGCCAGGGTTAAAGCGGTGGCCAATAAAGCCATTCGCGCAGATGCGGTGAGGCAAGAATTAAGGTCGAGCAGGCTCATATTTGTCAGGCTGAATCCTTTAGCACAGGATTCCTCTTTGGGGGGCTCGGGGGGTGCCAGGTCTTATGGCCCTTTATGAGCCCTTCAAATTACATCCTGGGCTAGTTTACGACTTGCCGATCCTGTGCTACTTAGACGCCAAATCATCAAGTTTGCCCGTTTGTGAACCCTAATTTGAAGAGAGACAAATATGAACGATCAAAATTCAAAAAATTCATTAACTCAAACGACCATAGCCTTTTTTCTGTTTACGATGGCTCTAGCAATTGAGCAGGTTTTGGCTGATTCATCAGCGACGGGTGTTATTGACGACACGATTCGTAAGATGGTGACGATTCTAAATGTGTTGATTGTCGGAATCATGGTCTGGAGTGGTTTCTTGCTGGCAAGAGGCGATTCTTCTGCAGTTCAAAGAATTATCTACGGAATCATCGGACTTGTTGTCGTGAACTCAGCCGAAGCCCTTTTGAACTTTTTCAAATAATAATTTTTCATTGAAGGAATAATATTCAATGAGCGTTCGACTTCCCATTCATCGCTCGATCAATCAGCGGCTCGAAATACTGGGGCTCGGCCTTTGGGAGTTAGGCTTTCTCAGCTGCGTTTTTGTTGCGTTGAGTGAGGGCCTATCGTTTTTGAAATGGGGATCCGCAATAGCGATGGGGATGATTCTGTTTGCTGCAGGAATTCTTCGGCAGCTCAACAGGCGATATGAACCAAAGTTTTTGCTGAGACTTGCTCGCTTTGCGACTCTGCCCACAAAGTTGCAGTCTCGAATGATTGTAGAACGAAAATCAGGACAGAGTGAGGCCTCGATATGAAGCAGCCATCATCACTTCAGGATTTTTGGGGTTTGAAAACGCTCTCGCCCGAGGGGATTTTGATTTTCGAAAAAGATCGAGCAGCATTCGTTTTTGAGATTTCTGGAGTTGACCCCATGTTTTATGGCGAGAGCGATTGGAGTTCTGTCAGTGATGCTTGGCGGTCTACCACGAAGTTAGATCCGAATGAGGAAGTGCAAATCGTTTTTTCAAAGACCTGTCGGTTTGATTTGTTGATTGAAGAGAAGTTAAAAGAGCTAGAACTGGCAGACAACCCGGCAGCTCGTCGTTTGCTCATGTTGCGTCTCAATTCGTTTCTAGGCGAAATCGATCCAAAGGATCCCAAATATTTTTCAACGAAGATTTATTGGACTCACTCTATTTCTGTTCCTAAATCAGAGAGTCCACAGTCCGATGCGCAAATTATTTCTGAGATGCTTGATAAGCGTAATGAACAGCTCAATCGTCTGAGAGACAAAAAGCTTGGGGCCCGCATATTGAATGGTGACGAAGTGAAGCGCTTGGTTGTGCAGCAAGCGCAGGGGCAGTCGTATCTAGCGTCGGATGATTCGGTCGCTGAATGGCCTTCTGTTGATATTGGGGCTGCTCAACTTCAGGTTGGTGATGAAACGATTCGATGCCTCCATCTAAAAGCAATGCCCGAGCGATTTTCTCAAATGGGAATGATCTTGGCTCTGACGACAATCCCTGCAAGCTTTGATCTCACCCTCAGACTTGTGGGCAAGAGCGCAAAAGATTTATACGCTAAGCTTGATCGAAAGCGACGTGTCTTGTTTGGAATGCAGAGAACTAAGAAAGCTGGGGATCTCGAGGCGGATGCACGGTTTCAGGAACTGAACGATATTCTTTCTCGTCTCAACCAGAGCAGCGATTCTCTTCTTTCAATGGGACTCACCGTTTGTGTTCGAGGTCCGAAATCTTCGGACTATATTCAGAGATGGACAATTCAAGAGATTATTCAGTCTGCCCATCGCATGGGATTTTCGGAGATGAGCGAGCCGTATCTGGGAACTTTTGATTGTTTTCTCGAGAGCCTTCCCAGTTTCAGAGGCTTTGAAATGTGTAACCAAACAGTGTTGTCTTCAAATGCTGTGCATTTCCTTCCTCTGTACCAAACAGCGCGAGGCGATCAGCGCATGGTAGCTACGTTTCGGACACTAGACGGCGGCGTTTTTTCTATCGATCCGACGTCGACCAAGCTCGCCAATTATAATTGGCTCATCAGCGGAACGAGTGGCTCGGGAAAAAGCTTTCTCGTGAACTCGATTCTGTTGCAGAGCCAAAGCTTGAATCCAAGAATTTTTATTATGGATGTCGGTGGCAGTTATCTGAAACTGACGAACTTGCTCGAAGGCGAATTTATTGATTTTGATACTCGTCGCGAGTTTGCGTTGAGTCCATTTTTCATTCAAAAGACATCAGATGTCGTGGAGGAAAGCAAAAGACGAGAGCATATCCAAATGGTCTTCTGGGAAATGCTGCGAGATGAAGATAAGCTTCCGAGCATTCACGAAAAAGCGGAGCTCAAAGAAGTTTTGACGCCTTTGTTTGATGCTGACGTCCTTCCGAAAAAACCTGTTTCTTTTGTGCGCGACGAGCTGAAAGCGAGAGGCTCAGCGCGACTTGCTTTGTTGCTTGATCGTTGGTGTTCGCCTCAATTCTTTGGAAATTTTTTAGATACCGACGCGACTATTTCTTTGGATTCTCCCTTGATGACATTTGATCTCAAGGGCCTGGGCGATTTTGCGGATCTGTCGCGGGTGGTTCAACTTATTCTCTGCTCGAGTCTTTGGGCGAATTTGAGAAAGCATACGGACCAATTTACATTTGTTGTTTTGGATGAAGTTGCGTTTACACTTCTTCGGGCCCAGCCCTCATTTGTCGATGAATTGATATCGACCGTTCGAAAATATAACAGCGGTGTGATGATCATCACACAAGATTTGGAAAAAATTACGTCTAATTTGGCTGGCGCATCCATTCTGCAGAATACTCAGATAAAGGTTATTCTTCAGCAAAGGGGTGATCCGAAGAATTTTTCTGAGCCTCTGCAATTGAGCCAAGAAGAGTTGAATGCAATTGGACGTTTGCAGCGGCGTAAAGGCGCCTATAGCGACGCGTTTCTGATAGTGGATGATCAGAAGGCAGTGATCCGATACACTCCAAATCTTGCTGAATATCTGTTGGCAACATCAGTTCCAGAAGAGAATCGTAATTTGCAGAATCGCATGAATTCAAAAACGGGAGCCTTCTCAAATCGTTTTCTTGAAGTGGTGGAGGAAATGTCAGTATGAGTTTTTTAATTGGAACACTTTTATATGTTTTTCCTGCCGAGCCGCTATCGGCTGTCGCAGCTGCAGAATTGATCCAGGTTGCGCTGAAAACCATTCAAAATGCACAGGCACAAGCTCAGCAAAACGCTGCATCGATGCAGCAGATTCAAGAATCCTTGAATGAGCTCAATGGACGAATGAAGCGGATCGAAGATGCTGTCGGCGTTTCAAAGCCATCCGATCCGGCTGTTGTAAATAGAATTATTGATGGAATGAAAATGGATGCGCCGAATGGGTTTAGATCGACTCGAAAGTAGGCGAAATATTTGGTTTAACTTTTTGAAGACGAAAAATGCAAAATAACGGAAACGAAATTTTTAGCCTTTGGTTTCTCCAGCATAGTACGTTGGTTGACCTCGGATCTCGTTTAAGTGATATGTCGCTTGAACTACTTCTGTTGTTTTTGATTGTGAGCATTGGTATTTTTACCCTTCGCTCTTTGGAAGGTTTAGATCTTGAGACAAAGCTTTGGGATTTCGTGGTTTGCGGTGTCTTCATTCTTCTTTGGCCAGTGATTGTGGTTGAAATGAAAGAGACTGTTGATGGGTTGAACGTTTTCATTGTGAATAAGGTGCTCAATGCGCCTGAATTTTTTACGCGAGGGATCGGGGCTTCTGCGTCGATGGAGTGGATGAAGCTTCAATTGTCTCAAGGATCTACACAGAGCGGACTCTCTGCTGTCTTTGAAACTTTTAAAAACGCCGGATTCAATACCGTGATTAGTTTTATCGCCTTTCTTCTGAACATTGGGGTTAAGGGATCTCAAATGGTCATCGAGGTTTTTTATAATGCTTATTTCTATCTTTATACTTTTCTGGGTCCGATTGTTATTGCTCGAGCTATTTTTGCGGATCACTTGGAATCTTTGTTTGAGTTGCTTCAAGAGTTTTTGATTCTGATGTTTTGGCCCACTATGTTTGTCATTCTGACAGCGATGAGCTCTTATGCGATGGCCACAACCGATCAAGCAAATGATAGCTGGAGAACTCTCACAATGGAACTTGCATGCCAAGTGACTTTGATTGTGATGACTCTTTTTGTACCTGCTGTGACCAAAAAGTTTGCCGCGCATATTGGTTCGTCAATAATTAGTCCTCTATTGCGATTCACAGGCATTGCTCTCGGATTGACAGGACTCGAAGCCGTTGCTGGTTTTGCGGGAAGCGCTGTGATGGGCGCGGGTTTTCATGGATTTCATTTTGCTCATTCGGCTGAGAAATATATAAGCCTTGGTGAGATCGTTCACGAACATGGACATGCGCAGCATGCTCATCATGTTGCTCATAAATTGCATCATCAGTTACATCACGCGCATCATGCCGCTCATCATGAACATGAACATGATGATCATGGGCATGACGATCATGGACATGGAGATCACGGTGAACATGGTGGACATGATCATCATGGCGGCCATGACGATCACGGCCATGGGCACGGTGATCATGGCGGTGGACATCACGATTCGCACGGTGGAGGCCATGGACATGGCGAACATGGTGGTGGGCATCACGATTCGCACGGTGGAGGTCACGATGATCACGGTGGTCACGATGACCATGGCGGGCATGGGGTCGGAGGCCTTCCAGAAGTCAATCCCGAGCCAACGGTTGTTTCGTCAGCACTCACCACGGCGATTGATAAAGGCTCACAGAAGTTGCAGGATAAATTTGACGATCGTGCTCGCAGTTTTTCGTGGAAACCTAAGAAGCCGAATATCTCATGGATGAAGCGAAAGAAGCAAAAGACTGCTGCGACGGCGGCCTTACATGACCTTGAAATTGTTCGCGGTAGCACCGGCCGATATCTCGGGCCAGTCGGCAGTCATAAGAATGAAGACATGACGAAGTGTGGAATTAACCATGAGGACTTTAATTCAGATGATATTGGAGTCGTAAAGCGATATTACAAGTTGGTTAAGAAATTCCATAAGCAGTATGGATGGTTTTATGATTATAAGGGCAAATTCATATCCGTCGAGTATGACCGTCGCCCTGGTTCTCAGCCGTCTGACAAAATAGAAATTTCGGAGAATGAATATGATTAATCTAATTTTAAGTTCGTTGATTTTGGTGAGCTCATCTCAAGGTTTGCGTGAAGTTAAGGCGACAAGCTGTGATGTGGTTGATATTCGATTGGCGGTTGGTCAAGTCACGCAACTTGTGTTTGAGACAACGCCCGTGCAGACATTGTTCGCATCGGAGCAGCTCTATAAAATCACGAGTAGTCCTGAGGCTCCTCGCTCTGTCGCGATTATTCCCACGATCTCTCCTGACTCGATTGGAGAGAGTATGAATCAACAAGGGATCAAGTCTGTGAAAGAGATCATGAATATGTTGGATAAAACCTATTCGACGAATCTCTTTGTATTTTTCAAGGGAGAAAATCAATTGCAGTTCAGACTTCGACTCGTGGCGAAGGGTGAAGCCGATGCAATTGTAAAAGTCATACAGACATTTAGAAAGAATTGTAGCTTATGAAAGCATCTCGACTTTGGGAAGTTTGGAAGAATTTAAATCTGTGGCCCTGGTTTTCCATTTTCTTTGGTGGAGTATTTGTGTTGGTTGTTTATTCTCTGTCCAATGCGCAGGGCAAATGGACTGATACCAAGCCCGCTCAGGTGATTCAAGCTGTCGATACGAAGGTGAATCAAGAAATTCAGAATGTCGGCGAGGCTTATGCACAAGTAGCGAATTCAAAACCTCTTAGTTTTGGGTCAGGTTCTTCGAGTCATAAAGAATGGGTGACTCTTAAATCGAGCGGTATGATTTCTGGCGCAGATGGCAATGGCTTTAAGGAACTTGCGGGAAAGAATGGGACGGCGACTTATATTCCGACCGGTTCTGTATTTCGTGCGCAGCTCATCATGCCCATAAAAACATCGGTTCAAGAGCGATTTGTCATGGCTCAAACGACTCACGAGTTTCGCGATCCATCTAATCCGGCTTTGCGAATTCCAGTAGGCACTCGGCTCATAGGCCGGGCACAGATGAATACTGCGCTGAGGAGCGTCGATGTGCATTTTACAACAATGGTCTCGCCAAAAGGTAAGGAGTATCCAGCTCAGATTTTGGCCCTGTCGAAATCTCTTTTTGGTGAATTGAATGGAATCTTTTTTTCCAATGATCTTGAAACATACTCAAGCATTATGGCTTTTGGATTTCTGGAAGGATTTTCGCAGAGTGCAAAAGATCGGCAGGTTGTTATCGGCGGGCTTGGGGTGGCAGGAAATGTCGAAAAAGATAATTTGAGTAATCGCGTGTTTGATGGGGTTGGATCGTCATCTTTTCGCATTGCGGAAGAGATGATTCGCGATATTCGTGAGAAATCCGTTGAATATATCGTCGTTCCTTCAGGAGAAGAAATTTACGCCGTATTTACAGAAAAATTTGTGATGCCAGGAGGTAAGTCCCTTGAATAAATTAACGAAAATATATCGATCTTTAGTGGTTATCCCATTCTTGTTAAGTGCCCTGATCTCGCAGGGGTGCTCAACTCACAAAACAGAAATATTGTTGGGAGGTCTCGTGGGTGCTGCCGCGGGAGCTGGTCTTGGTTACGGCGTTGTTCATCATGGCACGAATCGCCAATATGAAATGCGCAATACTTTGATCACATCGGGTGTTTTGGCTGTTGGTGTAATGGGTGTCATGGCGCTTCATTACTACCTGATGAATCAGCAGAAAGTGGAGATCATGTCGACGCTTACGACTAAGTGGGTCGACAATCCAGAGAACCAAAATAAGTTGATGAAGTTGGGTTTAAGCGCTGATGGTTCTGGCGAATTTCAAGTGCCGCCTGATGGAATGAAGGACTACGCGCTTGAACTGGATGAAGATACGAGATGGGTTTACCCAACTTTTAGACGAAGAACTTTGAGACCAGAAACTTCTCCAGAGCAATCGGTTTCATCTCGATATACCTGGGAGGTTGTGCGACCTGGATTCTTTGTGAATAGAGAGACCCATCCGTATTATTTTGAGAGAGAAGTTAAAAAGAAAATTTCCCACGAAAAATCGATTAAAGAATTTGATCCGGTCAAGGAGGCCGTAACGCCATGAGATCTTTTTTTTCGTTCTTATTTCGGGCTAAGGTTGCTCCCACTCTTGTTGTATTTGGGCTGATCACATCGGCTTGTGGAACTCGTGACTATGATGACGCCGCAAAATCCGCAACACCAGCTGCGGGCGCAGCGTCGAGCGGTACGGCGACGAGTCCTGGTTCGGCAGGTAGTGGTGCTGGCCCGGCACCAGCTGCGGCGGTTCCGGCGGGCGCGACAGTTGGGGCTCCTTCAAATACCGGGAATGCTCCGAGCTCTTCGATTAGAGATGCTGCGCGTGGGCTGAGTTTTGGTTTGAAGGCAGCTTTATTAGATCGGCAAAAGTCGGTGGAAAACGCGAAGAAATCCACGTCGCTTTTGTGGCTGGCGGGCGGCGGAGTGGCTGTGTGGTTGTTGTGGAAGGGCGGTAAGTTCTTGTTTCGCCGGTCGGGCAGTAGAGTGCAAGGCCATGGGCATGACGACCCAAATTCTGGTCCGAAGGATCCCACGACGCCACCAAATTCCAATCCACCGACGAGTCCCTCTTCTCCGGCAGGCCCGGCTCCTGGGGACGGTGGAAGCCTGGAAGTCGTGTCGTCTGTGGGTCCGGCGAACGCTGTGGTCCTTCGGCCGGTTCCAGGTGAACCCACAAATCGGTGGGAGCATTTGAAAGCGGCTTGCGAACACGGAATGAGGGTCATTGTTGGTGCTCGAAGAAATCGGGGATTGCAGCTTCCTCCTCCAGAAGTGTCGACTGGCCCCGCCGGACATTGATCTGTTCGCTACCGTCGATCTTTTCACAGGCGATTGCTGCCCAAACTCTCCCTCATTTGACAGGAATCGCCTTCGATCGTATAAGGGGTGCGGTTTTAAAGGTGAATTTTAGGGAGTCATTGATATGAAGAGATTTTCTGTATGTTTGGTCGTTTTAATCGTTCCGTTTGTGACGTTCGCTGAGAAAGATAGAATTGAAATCAAGACCGTGGATGGATTGAAGGTGGAGGTTAGTGCAGAAGCCATTAAACGGGCGAATATCGCGATCAAGCGCAACGAGGAGCCTTCAATATTAGAAGGTGGACTCCAGAAATCGTTAAGTCAGGATTCTGAAAAAAGTGGCATTGATCGTTATAACTTAAGCTTTCGAGGTTACTCGATGCCTAGTCGACCTGAGTCCTATATCGAACGTCATCGTTAATGGTGCTGTCGCGGACTAGATGTCTGTTTAAACAGTCGGGGCTGCTACTTTGCCCATTAATACGCGAGATTGTTCCTGAAAGAGAACTTCAACCCGGTCTGGAAAAATCGTTCGTATTACGATGCCACGCCCGAAGGTCGGATGAATAACAAGATCATTTAATTCAAATGTTTCGCCGATATTGTACTTTTTCTCCGGCCGTGTGGCGTGAGCCTTCAATAGTTTTTGGTACATCGATTCATCAGTGACAGGAGCCCGTACTGTAACGATTCGCCGCTCTGATTTCGGTTGAAACGGCTTGGGTGCGCGATAGTTTCTTTCCGATTTGCAAGTATTGCATCGGATTCTTACAGGCTCACGGCCAATCATTGCGAGGATGGTATGGGCCAATTCAAGCTGACATTTTGGACAGAGATATTTGATCTCGCTTCCGACCCTCAGTGCATTTGCTGACATGGCATTATGTAATGGGGAACAGGCAGATGTGTCTAGTACCTCGTCCAATAAATCTTTCCCGATCCTGAATTCAGTATTTGCCCTGAATCGAGGCGTCGAGGAGGATACATATTGGACATATGTGATGACGAGCAACGAAGAGTCAGGGCAAATACTGA
>JACCDG011313561.1_pt1 | contig 15600 bp, 19 predicted proteins | sample 7442471 | NCBI WGS metagenome assembly JACCDG01 (sample SAMN15323444, study PRJNA562643) | freshwater metagenome | isolation source: river surface water | place: USA:Blue River Watershed | collected 2017-08-17
CGCTGCACACGCACTACTGGAACACCCACCTCGCCCCATTTGGGCTCGCGGTCACTCCGGAGATGCCATTTTGGATTGAGGAATTCGTTCTTGTGTACGACGCCGAAAACTGCGGTATAACCGGCGCCGGAGGGTGAATCCATGTCAGGTACTGCAAAGAAAGGCATCAAGGCGCGGCTCATCTCCTGGGCCATGAAGAAAATGATGGCTGGGGCCGGCGGCCCCCCAGGCTCGGGCGGCGGTGGCCCGCCGCCTTGGGTCAAGGCGATGATGGCGGGCGGTGGCAATCAAAGCATGGCGGCCATGCTCGCGACCTCTAGCGGATTCGAAGGGCGCGAAAAATTATTGGGCGATGCCGTGGCCATGGCGCTGCGTACGCTCGATGACAACACGCCTTACCCACACGACATGAACGACGCGCTCGTCAAAATGCATCTGAGCTCGGTGCAGTTTGCGAAAGACAATGGTCGCATCGCCGACTACGTCGCCCACGACGTAAAGACCATGCAGCCCATGCTCCAACGCCTCAAAGGCATGATCGAAAAAACCGGCGAAAAGGAAATCGCGCTCGCGGGCATCTTCGATCGCACCACTTGCCTCTATCAGCTCTGCCTCGATCTCAAGTCCGAGCCTGGGAAGCGGTCCTTCACGTTCCCTTACACCAAAGTTTTGGAGCTCTCTCGGAAGTCGGGTGAATTCAATCTCACCGATCGTGACGTGCACGAGCTTTGGATGAAGCCGCGTCTGAAGGGTTACGCCGAGGTTCTCGGAGTCACGCTCGATATCTCCGACATCGGACCCGACAATAAAGTCACGGTCGCGTTGGCCGCCTGACCCTCAGGGAGTCGGCGCGTCGGGCTGGGCTTCGGGCGCCGCCTTCACGAATGATGCAAGGCTTCGGCAATGCGCGTCGATGCCGACGATCGCCGGGTATGGCGTGAGATCACAGCCGAAACGTCGGGCGTTATACATCTGCGGCACAAGGCAAGCGTCGGCAAGCGTCGGTCGATCGCCGAAACAATAACGTCCGTCCGCCGACCAGCGCTTGACCTGAACCTCGAGCGCTTCGAATCCGATACCGATCCATTGACGGATCCAGCGCGTGACCGCCTCATCGCTCGCGCCGAACTCGCTGCGTAGGTAGTTGAGCACGCGTAAATTATTGAGCGGGTGAATGTCGCAAGCCACGCTGAGCGCCATCGCCCTGACCGTCGCACGATCGGCCGGACTCGACGGCAACAGAGGATGCTCCGGATGAGTCTCATCGAGATATTCGATGATCGCGAGGGACTGCGTGACGACGTCGTTTCCCGATTGCAAAGCGGGCACCAAGCCTTGCGGATTGATCGATAAAAACTCGGTCGTTCGGTGTTCGCCTTGCAGCAAACTGTGGCTCGCCTGAGTGAACGCCAATCCCTTCAGATTTAAAGCGATCCGTACTCGATACGCTGCCGAGCTACGCCAGAAGTCGTGCAGAATCATCGAGGCTCTCCAATCAGAATCTTGATGTCTGCGACTCCGTCGACGCCCCCCTCGAGCACATCGCCCACCGTCACGGCGCCGACACCGGCAGGCGTCCCTGTGTAGATGAGATCGCCCGGCTCGAGACTCATCGAGGCCGAAATCTCGGCAATCACCTCGGGCACCGACCAGATGAGATCGGCGATATCCCCCTGCTGACGCATCGCACCATTGACCGAGAGCCAGATCCGACCCGCCTTAGGATGACCGATCTCGGCAGCCGGCACGAGGGCCGCACACGGCGCCGAGTGATCGAAGCTCTTTCCCCACTCCCAAGGCCGACCCAAATCTTTGGCCGCGTTCTGCAGATCGCGCCGTGTGAGATCGATTCCGACGGAGTATCCGAAAACATGCGAGTTGGCGTCACGGATCGCGATGTTCCGACCACCCCGACCGATCGCGACCACCCACTCGATTTCGTGGTGCAGATTTTTTGTCTGAGGCGGATACGGAACGACCCCACCGTCATCGACCAGCGCGTCTGCTGGTTTCTGGAAAAAGAACGGCGGCTCGCGCTCGGGATCTTTTCCCATCTCTTTTGCATGGGCCGCATAGTTGCGTCCCACGCAATAGATTCGACGCACGGGAAACTTTTGAGCGCTCCCCTTTATCAGCACCGAGGATACGGGCGGCGGGTCGATCACAAACTTCGAGCGGTCACTCATGCGACGGCTTGCACATTATTGCGGCGGTCGACCTGGCGGAATGGCGAGCGCCGAAGCCTCGCGCTTCGACCGTAGAAACGGATAAAGCAACTGCACATACCATTTTTCGTGGCCGTAACGCCGGTCGTCCGATAGGCCATAGGCCGGAGGAAACTTTCGCGTGATGACGGCCGTTCCGAAGAGCACGTCCCAGAAGAAAAGCAGATTGCCGAAGTTACCGGAATAGTGCCCGACTCCATCGCTCTCTGAGAGCGCATGGTGAGCATAGTGCGTCGCGGGGGTGGAGATCGTGCGCTCGACCACCCACATGAACGGCCTCAAGGCTGGAATGCGATAAAGCGCCTCGTCCCATCGCCAGTGGCAGTGCGCCCCGATGATCACGCTCAGCTTGACGAAGATGTATCCGATGTAGACCCATCCAAAGCCAAGGAAGACCAGCAAGCCCGACAACCACAGCCCCGGCATCAGGGCGTAGTACAGCGCGTTGTTGCGATAGACGATGCGAACACTCATGTAACTGGCCGAATGGTGCGCACGGTGCAGAGGCCACATCGCACTCGTGTGAGACAGCCGGTGCCAAAGATATTGAGTGAGATCATCGGCGATGAGTAGCGTGCCGATCATCGCCCACCATGGCCAGTCGGCCAGCACGCCGCGATATTCGGGGATGAACGAGTTGCATAGCACCGCCGCGGCAAGACCCACCGCACCCGAGACGATCGGGAACATCACGAGCACGGCAAGATCGAGTTTGTTGTCTTCGCGATCGGCCTCGCGTGGGAAGAACCCGCCGCGAACGAGCTCGATGACTGCAAAAAACGAGAGCAGCCCCAAGACGATGATGACCTGAACTTCGACCGGATCGAGCATGTCAAAAGTGTACCCGATCGCACTGCGTGGGATACTTCGACCATGCCTAACGCCTCGAAAGCCGCCGGTCCCTTCGTCTATCTCATCGGTAAGACCTTCCTCGGACAAACTTTGGCCGCCGCGAGCCCGCGAGGGGTCTGCATGCTGGCGTTTGCAGACTCTCGACGAGAACTCATCGAAGACGTCGAACGCCGGTTCCCGGGTGCCATTCCGGTCGCCACTCGAGACCCCGCGATGCCACGGCTACAGAGCGCCCTAAAACACGTGGCGACGCCCTGGACGCGGGCAACCTTTCCGCTCGACCTGCAGGGCACCGATTTTCAAAAGACGGTGTGGCGCGCCTTGAAGCGGATACCTGCGGGCCGGACCGCGAGTTATCTCGACATCGCTCGGACGATTGGCTACCCCACCGCCTCGCGAGCCGTCGCAGGCGCTTGCGGCGCAAACCCGATCTCCATCGCCATCCCCTGTCACCGTGTCGTCCACCGCGACGGCTCGATTTCCGGATATCGCTGGGGAGTCGAGCGGAAGCGCAAACTGCTCGCGCTCGAGTCCCAGCGAACGGCACGTCTGGCCGGATAGTCGACTTTCCGAGCGGACTACTTTCGCCTCATCACGGGCGTCGATCGATTCCAGCACGTCGTCTCGATGCTCACCTGCTCGCAACCACGACGAGGATATTGCCCGTTCATGCGCCGCAAGCTCACCACCTCGAGCCCGGCCTGATAACACTCGCAAGCCTCACTCTCGAGCATGTCGCGGTTCAGCACCGTCAGATATCCGCGGCTGTACTCGACCATGCCGTCGCGCTGAAGTCGGCCCACCGTATTGGTGACCGCTTCACGTCTTACACCGAGGAAGTGGGACATCATCTCGTGGGTGATCTTGATCACTCGCGAGGGCGAACGATCCTGCACCGAGAGGATCCAACGACACATGCGTTGGTCGAGTCGGTGACGACAGTTGCAGGTGATGGTTTGCGCCATCAGCCTGATCTGCGAAAACGTGTACTGAAAGACCGACTGTTGAATGGCCTGAACGTCGAGAAACCGTCTGCGCAGCTCGTCTTTGTCGATGCGCAGCGCCGTCCCGCCCTGCAGGGCCACCATCCGAACCGGACCCGGCCTCTGATCGAACAAAGACTCCAATCCAATGACACCCTCGCTTCCCACGATCAGAAACTCGGCTGAGAAGCTGTCTTTGAGCACGTAGTCCATCGAGACGATGCAGCTGAGCGGAAAAATCACGTCGGATGAGCGTGCACCGATCTCTCGAAAAATCTGCCCATCCGAGAGGCTGAGCGGCTCAAGCCTTGCAGCCAAACTCTCCCGCAACTCCACAGGTAGCGCGAAAAGCAACTCGTTACGATCTAATTCTTTGACGGAAACCATCTTTAACCCCGCGTGAATCTGAACGCCTTCAATGTAGAAATACGGCGCCCATCCATCTGTGCGAAACCGCACCTAAACAATAGGTTACGCACGATATTGAATGCGATTTATCTAGACTGATCCTGCGCCCGAAGATGCTCTCTCGCGACAGCCATGCCGCGATTCGCGTCTTCAAAATAATTGGGCGAGTTTTCGGCTGCGTGCGCGAAATATCGCATCGCAACCTCGTAATCTTTGCGTCGCAAGGCATGCTCGCCGAGTCGCTGATACGCCCACGGCTCGGAAAGTGTCTCGAGATACGACCCGAGCGCCGCCGCGTAATCACCATCGATCGCAAAGAGATCACCGCGGACGATCCAGGTCACGGGCATCGGCTCGTCCACGATTCCAGCAATAGCGATCTTCGCCTCGCCGAAACGCCCGAGGTTCATCAGCGCTCGAGCCCGGTAGGTTCGCAACTCGACCGAACCCGGTTCGCGCACGAGACCTTCTTCGTATATCGAGAGCGCACGAGAAAAGTCATTTCGCTTTTCACTCGCGAGACCGACACCGATCACCGCGCGGCGCGAGCCGGGATAATGCTGAACCGCCGACTCGAATGAGGCGAGCGCCTCGGCGTACCTTCCGGCATCGAGCAATAAAAATCCGAGACTCTCGTGGACGACACCGTTATTCGGGTTGCGCGCTAGAGCAAGTCGCCACGCCTTCTCGGCAACTTCTCGATTGCCGAGCGTTCGATGCAAATTTCCTGCGCGGACGAGCGCTCGATCGTCGGTCTTGTCGAGTTGCTCGGCCGCCAAGTAGTGATAAAACGCCTGATCGATCTTGCCATCCCGAGCGGCGATATCACCCTGAGCGAGTAGCACACTGATGCGCTCCGCTTGCACGGCCGGGTCGATCGCCGGCACCGACTCACGTACCGGGTCGGTTTTCGTCGTCGACGTGGTGGAGTTCGTGGTGCACCCGGTCAAAAAACACACGAGAACCCATAGCCATAGTGTCTTAGGCATATCCCTACCCTCTTGAAGCAGTCGATCAGATCTGGAAGTTTTTGTAGATCTGGATGACGGCCGGGCCTACCGCTACCAGAAAAAACGCTGGAAATTCGCAGAACACCAGCGGAAAAATCATCTTCGTGCCCGTCTTCGCGGCACGCTCTTCGGCCACGCGCATACGCTGATCGCGGAACTCGCTCGAATACACCCGTAACGAATCTGCAATACCTGTTCCAAGCTGCATCGTTTGTACGAGCAGCGTCACAAGCCCACGAATCTCCGGTAAACCCGTTCGTCGATTCAAGCCTTGCAGCGCCGTCGCACGATCGATACCGGAACGGATTTCGGCGTTTACCGCAGCGAACTCCTGGGCGAGCTCCGGATGCAGCATGCGAACCTCGGTCGTCACGCGTTCGATCGCCGCGGTGAGGCCAAGCCCCGCCTCGACACAGATCACGAGCAAGTCGAGCGCGTCGGGAAATCCGTTACGTAGCCTCGCCTGGCGCCGCTTCACCATGGTGGAGAGCCACCAGTTCGGGCCCACCAAAGCGAGCGTGATTCCGACGAGCGGAATAATGAAGAGCGAAGTCGAGGCAGATTCTGAAGAAGCCGGCCACAACAGCCACGACACGACGATCACGGCCGTGACCAAAGCGAGCTTGCTCAAAACGAAGAGGGCTGCCGCGTTGGGACGTCTGATGCCAGCGATGTAAAGCTGCTCTTCGATTCGAAGACGCTCGTCACCGATCACCGGTAAAAGACTTCGGCCGAACGGCTCGAGTTTTACCCACGCTCGCGCCAAGATTCCCGGCCGCCCGTCGCGAGTCTCAGTAAAAGACTCAAACCCTCGCACGGTCGGGTCTCGTAGGGCTACCACCCATGCCGCAACGCCGTAAGCCAAGAAAAATCCAGCAATGCCAACGGCCGACGAAAAGAGGATGTCGGCGAAGGCCATCACAGCATTGATATTCATGGGTTGACTCCTCCGCGTCTCAAACTTTGACTCGTGCGATGCGCTGCATCCAAAGCACTCCGACTAACATGAGTGCCGCGCATCCGCCGAGTAACATCGGGCCCTGATCGCTCTCGGTAAGTGCAGCGAGATACTTCGGCGATCTGATGTGCAGCGCGACACCCAAGACAAACGGCACCGAGATCAAAATCCAAGCCGACAGACGTCCCTCCGCTGTGAGGGTTCGCAGCTTGCGTTCGAACCGAAATCGCTCGCGGATCACATTCGAAAGATGATCTAAAGTCTCGGCAAGATTTCCGCCGGTCTCGCGCTGCACGAGAATCGCGGTGACGAAACCTCTCAAGGGAATCGACGGCACGCGATCGAGCATTGCCATCAAGGCACTACGTGGATCACTCCCATAACTCAGATCCGCCGCTGCAATCGCAAACTCTGTCGAGATGGGTCCTTCCATACTTTCGGAAACCAGCTTGAAGGTTGAGACGAAGGGGTTACCTGCTCGGAGACTGCGCTTGACCGTATCGATGGCGTCGGCAAGGGATGACTCGATCCTCGCGATGCGACGGTGACGCAGCCACCACAACCGCGTGAGCGGTAATGTCGCCGCTAGTAATCCGGCAGCGATGACCAACCACCACCTCGGGAAAAATGAAAAGGCCGCGAACGCTCCGATCGCGCCACAAACGATCATCTCGAGGAGCACCCGATAGGCCGGAACGGCGAGACCAGCGCCCTCGATCAGTCTCACGAGCCGCCTGAGCTCGGATCTCGACTCGATTCGACGCTCGAATGGCGACAGCGACGCCAGATGCGGCCGTCGCAAAAGAATAGGCTCGCGTCGACCGCTCGCGAGATCGCTTCCGAACTCCTTCTCGAACTCGCGACGCTGCCTCCGCGTCTCTCCAAAAGCGCTGTCACCCACGACTCGAAGCAGGAAAAACGTCGCAATCAAGACCGCGACGAAAAACAAAATCGGAAGCGCATCCATAAGGAAACTCCTCAACCGAGGTCAGAAAAGATGGAGACGGGTAGATCGAGGCCACGCTTTCGAATGCGGTCGAAAAACTCCGGCACGATCCCGGTGGGATGAAATCGACCGAGTACGTTGCCTTTCGAATCCACGCCCGAACGCGTGAACGCAAAGATCTCGGACATCACGATGGTGTCCGACTCCATGCCGTTGATTTCCTGAATGCTCGTGATCCGACGGCGTCCGTCTTCGTGTCGCTCCATGTGCACGATCACATCGATCGCGGAAGCGATCTGCGCACGCAACGCTGCGATCGGGAACTGAACCCCGCTCATTGCCACCATGGTCTCGATACGACTCAGTGCATCGCGGCTCGAGTTCGCGTGTACCGTAGTCAATGAACCGTCGTGACCGGTGTTCATGGCCTGGAGCATGTCGAGCGCCTCGGCGCCGCGAACCTCACCCACGACGATCCGATCGGGGCGCATACGCAGACTGTTGCGCACCAAGTCGCGCTGCGTAATTTTCCCCTTACCCTCAACGTTGACTTGACGGGTCTCGAGGCGAACGACGTGTGGCTGACGCAACTGAAGCTCGGCCGAGTCTTCGATAGTGATGATCCGCTCGCGCTCGGGAATATAGGACGACATCACGTTGAGCAGGGTTGTCTTACCAGAGCCCGTGCCACCGGAGATCATGACGTTGAGACGCGCCAAGACGATGGCCTTGAGTACGTCGACGATCGCCGGACTAATCGAACCCAGACGGATCAAATCGTCCATCGTCAGGGTGTCACGCCCGAAACGACGAATCGACAACACCGGTCCATCGATGGCAAGCGGCGGGATGATCGCGTTGACGCGAGAGCCATCTTGAAGGCGCGCATCGACCATCGGCATCGACTCGTCGATACGTCGACCGACCTTCGAGACAATACGATCGATGATGTTGAGCAGATGCGCATCGTCATTGAAACGAACGTCCGTCGACTCGATCTTTCCGCCTCGCTCCACGTAAACCTGGTGCGCACCATTCACCAAGATGTCCGATACCGAAGGATCTGCCAGTAGCGGCTCTAGCGGCCCGAGCCCCATCACCTCATCTTCGATCTGCCTCACGACATGGCGACGCTGCAATAGACTGAGCGGTGCCGACGCTTCGTTGATTAGGCGATTCGCCACTTCGCGGATCTGCATTCGGACGCGTCGTTCATCGACGTTTCCGATCATCGAGAGGTCGAGCGTCGACAACACCCGCGGCAAGATGACCTGTTTCCACTCCGCTTCGAGCGGCCCCGGAACGGACTCGATCGGCGCGATCTCGCGAGAGCTCTCGAGCCGACTCATCGATCACCTCTTGAAAGCGCCGAAAAAAGCCGACGCACCGGGCTATGCTGCGGAGCCGAGGTCACTCCCGTGAGTCGTCTCTCGAGGTCGATCAACGCCTCGGTCAAAGGCGCATGCCGGTCGAGGGTGGCCAACGGGATGCCGGCATCGAGACTGTGACGTACCAAGGAGATATCCTCGGGAATCTTTGCAAAAGGCGTAGTGCCGACAGCTTTCTTGATCATGTCGTCCTTCACGGGTGATCGGGTTGAATATCGATTGACTATGAGGCGAATCACGGACTCCGGAACACCGACGCCCTGCGTCAGCATCTGGCGGAGCCGCGTCGCGTGTCGTACTTCTGCAAGGCTCTGTCCGAGCACGAGAAGCAGATTTTGAGACTCCGTGGCAGCCTCTATAGAGGCCGCGTCTAGCCAGCGGTTCGCTACGATGAAAATGAAGTCGTAGCACTCTCGACAGAGCATCAAGAGCTTCGCAAAGTCGGCACCACTCGGCACGACTGGCACCGCCCCTTCCGGAATTCCAGAAAGCAGATGCAAGCCACTTTCGTGGCGCGCCACATAACCCTCGAGCGCTGTCGAGTCGAGCGCGTCGACTTGCTGAATTGCCTCATTGATTCCCCGACTCGACCTCACACCCAACATGGCCGTAAGGGGCGCGTAATGGAGGTCGAGATCGACTAACAGTGCACGGTGACCCGCCTTCGCCACCAAGTGCGAGAGCGTGGCGGCGATCAGTGATGCGCCGACGCCGCCCGTCGCGCCGAACACGCTGATGATGCGTGCTTCGCGCTCAGGTTGCGCCGCAGCGTCGAGGCCGCGCAGCGCACGGCGGATGGCCGACTGTAACTCCAGCGTCGTCGGCGTCGGCGGTAGAAGATCGACGACACCGATACGCACCAGCAAACGCGTCGCCTCAGGAGAACTCAGATCGCCGCACACGAGCACCCGTGGCCTGTGCGATTCGGGAAGTGAGTCGATCGCCTCCAACAGCGAGACCTGCCCACTGCGGCAGCACACGATGGCCAAGTCCGTGTCCGCAAAGGCGCGGCGAAGCGCTCCATTCAAAGCCTCGGTGATCCGTAGAGACTTGAGTCGCCACGCTCCCTCGTCACGAAGTTGGTCTTCGATACGACGCAGATCCTCATCTGAGGAAGACAGAATCAATATTGTTTTCAGTTGCATGGCAGCGGTACCGAAGAACCCGTTGCAGGCAGCACACCGAGACTTTCGGCGGAACTGGTAGAGCTGATATTCGTGGGCGCAAACGCGCCGGTGATGAAGGGAATCAGCAGAGACACCGACACACCATCGAGGCTGACTCGAACGAAACGCACTGAAGTGAAGGCGGACACCGGATCCACGGAAATCCCATTCGCATTCAGATAGCTGACGTTCACGTTGTCGATCGTGGCGCCGGGGATCGCTGCGCCCTCCGCGGCCGCATCTTGGAACACAGCCGCCTTCTTGATGAGCGGCGACCCGGGCGGGCACACGGCAGCGAGCCTTGCCGCCCGTCGCACCCCCTCTTCCAAGGTCATGCGCAGATAGACGATGCGCGACAGATCGAGCACGCCAAAAATAACGGTCAACAAGGTCGCTGCGACAATCGCGAACTCCACCGCTGTCGTGCCACGAATTCGATATCGACTCATAGCGCCCTCATGACGGTTCGCGGTCGAAGTTTGAGGGCGCTGATGTCGAGGTCTTCACCGAAGCCGAATACGGGAAGTAGGCCTGCAATCATCGGTCGGTAGGTGTAGTCCGCAGAAAGCGTCACGAGACCACTCGAACTCACCTCTATGAAAAGGTCGTCAGCAGTCAGCTCGGGAACTGCCAAGGGGTCTTGCCCGGACGAAACGCTTTTCCCGTACAACACCAAGCTGATGGCTTGCTGACGCACAGTAGGCGTCAGCGAAGGTACGCCTGTTGAGCCCTGGTAGGCGTTATCGGCCACGAAGCGCGCACCCACTTGCACCCGATGCGACAGTCGCGAATATTGGATGAACGCACGGCCGATCTCGGCGACCGGCGTCAGCAGAAGCAACACGAGCGGCAACACGATGACCATCTCGACTGCCGCGATTCCGAGAGCGTATGAAGACCGGGTCATGAGTCGCTGCTGCTCGGGTCACGGAATAACTGGATCACGTAAGGCCCGCCGTCTCCGGGGTTAGGGCCTGGCGTCCCCGTTGCCTCGCAATTGGACAGGAACTCCCCGATCAACTCGGACACCGTGCCACTCGAATTCATTCTTTGGAGCAGAAAGAAACAGGCCGCTCCCCGCAGAGGCAGAGCATTTTGATTGATGGGGGCGGTGCAATTTGCAATTGGGACCGCCACTTCGCGGCGTAAAAGCGCTCCTCCACCGGGAGCGGGGAGCAGCGGACTGTCATAAGTGCCCGCCGCCAACCGATTCAAATAATCCGTTCGATTGGGAATCGCGACATCGGTGCCCCAGACGATCGTCTTCGTGCCCTGCATCAACGTCCCGTCAGCATTGACAGAGATGGGCTTGTCCGGTGACTGACCCGTACCTTTCCAAAGAACGTCCGGCGGATAAAGAGCAGGTGAGAGACCCGATGCGTATTCGTTGAATCGGGTGTTCACCCCTTGCGCGACAGGACCCACGTTTCCACCTGGCTTGATCGGGTAGGTCGTTCCGCCACTTACGACTACGCAGGAAGCGAACCCACCGGCGAAGTCTGTACGCAATACCGACGCACCACTGCCGGACATCGAAAGGAAATGGAAATCGCCGAATTGCGTTCCGTCTCCGATGTTCTGTTTTCCCTTCAGAAGGTAAACCCTTCCCGGAACGAAACCGAAGTTCGGTTTTTGAGCTGTGCCGCAGACAGCGATCGGCAATACGCTGCACACCTCGGCGAGCGGCGCGCTCGGCCCTGCCACGGCACTCGCAGACACGTCGAGGGTCGTAAACCCCAGTGCTTGCGCAAGACTCGCACCTACCGCGATGTCATCGAGAAATACCCGAACATACCGGGCCGCTCCGGGCTGGGTTACATCGAAGGGAATCACCGACGAAAATTTGATGTTGATATCCCCACAGGTCACGGGCGACGGCAGAGCTTGCGCGAGCTCTTTGAAGCCTTGCGCATTGGCAATCAGAGACTCTCTGGCCGCATCGCAAGCAGCCGTGGTGCTTCCCGTTTGATCGAGACGCTTCGCTGCCGCGAGCGCCATGGCATCGGCCACGCTTTGCAGACGGGCTTTCATGTAGCCGAGACGACTGGCATCGAGGGCGAGCCCCGCGATGCCGAGCAATGCCGCTGCAGCGATCACGACCAGCAGGAGCACACTCCCTCGCTCGCGGCGTCTGTGGTGTAGCGTCTGCGATCGCATGTCACTTACCTGCGAGTGCACCGAACAAGGTCTCGAAGAAGCCCGGTTTCGAAGCACCCTCCGCGCCGCGTTGTCGCAAACTGCGTACCGAGGCCGCGGAGACTTCAGAGTCCGTACCTTGCGGGGCCGTGGTGCCATACCGATCGCTCGCCGCCGCATCCTCAATCTGTGCGGTCATCACGGCACGGACATTACGACCATCTGCCAATTGCTGATCGGTGGTGGCACACCCGACCGTCACGACAGGTAGCACGACACTCAGGACAATTAGTTTTGAAATGCAGGAATGTTTCACGGCTTAGCCTCCGGGGTGAGTCGACCCAACATGAAGAAGTCCCAATCGGTGGGCTCTTGATAACGATCCGTCGGCAATTCGAGACGCTTCGGATCCACCGGCCGCGCAAGACGCGGAGTCACCAAAATCACAAGCTCGGTATTGCCCTTCAGGAAATCCTGGCTTCGAAAAAGCGCGCCGAGAATCGGCACTGAGCCCAAACCCGGAAACTTGGTGACGATCGATCGGACGTTGTCGCTGAAGAGCCCTGCGAGGGCGATCGTTTGGCCGTCAGCCAACTCGACGGTGCCCGTGGCGTTACGCCGGGTAAGCGATGGCACGACAAACGTTGAACTCGTCTGGGTCGGGTTCAATACGACAGAGGTCGCATTCGAAATTTCGCTGACCGAAACCTCGAGCTTGGTATTGATTCGATCTCCCGCCAGCACCACTGGCAGCACCTTGAGTGAGATGCCGAAATCCTTGAACTCGATGGTGACGCTGCGATCTCCTTGGGGCACCGGAACGGGGAACTCGCCGCCCGACAGGAAGGTCGCCTCCTGACCTGTCAGCGTGGTGAGCGTCGGCTCCGCGAGAATCTTGGCAAGACCCTGTTCCTTGGCCGCATCGAGTGCGAGATTAAATGCAAAGCTGTCCGAGAAGTAACTCGTGAAAATCCCCTGGTTCGGGATCACGAGCGTATTCGGGGCGAATTCGTCGAGCGCGGGTGACACGACGCCACTGCCATTCGAAGCAATCGTCGGAAGGCGCAAACCTGTCGTACCAAAAAATGCGTCCGGAAACGACGCGCCACCATTCACCCCACCACCACTCCAACTGCCGCGCACACCGAACGCATTGAAGCGCGCATTCATGCGCTTGAGCTCAGATCGTGCGACCTCAGCGACACGCACTTCGACCATCACCTGCTGCGCGCCGGCCACCTGCATCAGGTTGATGACCTCGCCCGCACTACCGTCCCGGCGAGCGGAGCCCTCTTCGCCTCCCGACTTCCGGCCGGCCCCGACGCGCGCAAGATAACTCTCGGCCACTCGAATCGCCGTCGTCATGGCCGTTGCGCTCGGCACGGTTCCCGACAGCACGATCGATCGCTGCGCGGATGACACCTCGATCGATTGGTTGGGGATTAACCTGAAGAGGCGCGCTCGGAGGCTCTCAAGATCGTGGGTCACTTCAACTTCGAGCGTCGAGCGCGCACCGGAGTCGCGGTCCCAGACAACGACATTCGTGACGCCGATGTCTTTACCGAGCAAGTAATACTCGGTGGGGCTCAGCACGACGATATCCGCAACGCTCGGATCAGCGACCGAGACGCGCTTCGCGGCTTTCGGCAAGCTGAGCGTGCGTGACTGGAAGACCGTGAGCGTGATTTTTTCGCCTGCGGGCTCTGCAACGCCGCGAACGGCGGACAAGCCCAATACGAGAACCGCCATAAAAATAATGAATGTGCGCATCGTGAAGACTCCTTATTCAGAAATGCCGGTACTGATGGCCGTGCCACGGATCAGGGTCACGGTTGGTCGGGGTTTCGGCGTCGTCTTTTGTTGGGGGATCTGAGCGAGAGAAAAACCCGCCTCGATGATCCGCGGCGCCTCTTTGGCAACCGCCTCCGCATCGAGTGCACCGGTCGGCGTCGGCGATAGCGGATTTCGCAGCGTGAGCTGAAGCGTCCCACGCTGACGAGCGACGGCAATCTTTTCGGCATCTCCGGGCGTCACCTCAAGTGTCACAGCGCGACCGACCACCGGCCCGTCGGAGGTTGGGTCCGACCGTTGATCGACGGCCAATACTCGAACGTCACGAATGATCGTCTCGGCGATGGTCCCCCCGTCGTTATTGAACGCAGAGATCACATCGACCCGGTTTTCGGGGAGTACGAAACCGCCGACACCGATGACGTCGTCGACTCGGATGGTGACCGCACGCATCCCGGGGTTGAGTACCGCAGCTAGCGCACTACCACCCGCATACTCGGAAAGCCTTCTCGCGACCAGCACTTCGCCGGCATAGAGCGGCGAGCGAGACACCTGCCCCACCACCTCCGCCACATCACGAAACGAATCCGCCGGCGCGCCCTCAACCGAGGTTCGCACGGTGCGCAGATCTGCACGCTCGACACGCTTCCCCATCGGCACGTCGCGTGCGGCGACGACGACCGAGGTGAGATTTTTGTTTGATGCTTCGACCGCCTGGATACGTGACTTCATCCAAGCTGTGGCCAAAGTGGCTGCGATCAGCGCGAATGCGAGCGCCACAGCGATCAGCCAAAGATTCTTTCGGGTTTCGTAATTCATGGAATCCTCATGTGACCAACACGGTCGCGACAGTGGATGCGGCGATGGCCACCGCATACGGAATGTGTGTGACCCCTCGACTGAAACAGAGATACCCAAGCGCTAGAACCGCGCCACAGAGCGCGATCGCCGCCAGCGCGATCAGCAACTGCGACAGCGACCACCAAACCGATGTTGCCCCGATGAGCTTCACGTCCCCTGCGCTCATGCCACGCATCACGTATATCGGCATACAAGCGAGGCCGCCAAGCGCTCCGCTCGCGAGCCCGCTCCATATTTGTCCCGCACCGAGCTCATACGCACCACCGACGAGACCGGCCACTGCAATCCCAAGGCAAAGCAGGTTCGGGATACGCCGCTCCATCCAATCGAACACCGCAGCCGCAACGACCGCAGGTACGAGAACGACCATCTGAATGAGAGGGATCGAAGACACGAGGGTAAAGACTTTGAAGCCGGTCGGTGCTTTTTACGGTCACCGACCGGGCACTCAAGTTTTAGAGAAGCGCGTTCGCCAAATCTTGGAGTCGGGCCGTCGCATTAGTGCCAACCTGGGTGAATACCGTGACAAGACCAACGACGATCAGACCTGCAACCACTGCGTACTCCACCGCAGCAAGACCACGCTCATCGGTAATGAACCGATTCACAAACTTCTTAATAGACTTCATTTTCATCTCCTAGACTTTTTAGGGACGTCGATGACAACGCCATCGACAGGGTCACTCTAGGGCGCCCCGCATCGTCGTCCCTGCGCGCTCACGCACGGTTTTATATTTTTTATGACCAGGTGGCTCACCGTGCTTGAGACGACGGAACACGATGACAGCGCGCTCTGATACTCCATCAGTCTTCAATCGAACTGACAGGAGAATGATGATGAAAAAACTTTCGATACCCGATCAGCTGACCGATCTC
>JACCDG011815662.1_pt1 | contig 15599 bp, 10 predicted proteins | sample 7442471 | NCBI WGS metagenome assembly JACCDG01 (sample SAMN15323444, study PRJNA562643) | freshwater metagenome | isolation source: river surface water | place: USA:Blue River Watershed | collected 2017-08-17
GGAGGAGAGGTCAACGGTCAGGGCAGAAGTTGCGCCTGCCGCAGCGTAGTTGAGCTTGTCGCTGCCCGCTCCACCCTCGATGTTGTAGGCTGTGGTGTCACTGCTTGAATAGGTAAAGGTGTCATCACCTGCGCCCGTGATGAACTTCTCTAGGTTGGTGAAGTTGCTGGTACCGTAGTTGGCACCCGAGACGCTTCCTGCACCAGCCGAGGTGAGGTTGACTGTCAGCGCTGAAGCGCTAAGTGCAGCCGAGTAGTTCAAGGTGTCTGATGACCCTGCACCACCGTCAAGCGTGTAGTTGTTGGCATCGGATGATGCCAACTTGAACACGTCATCACCCGCACCCGTGGTCAGTTGTTCGATATGGGTGAAGCTGGTGGTGCCGTAGCCTGTGCCCGTCACAGTGCCCGCGCCTGCGGAGGAGAGGTCTACGGTCAGTGCAGAAGTTGCGCCTGCCGCAGCGTAGTTGAGCTTGTCGTTGCCCTCTCCACCATCGATGCTGTAGGCCGTGGCGTCACTGCTTGAATAGGTGAAGGTGTCATCACCAGCACCCGTGATGAACTTTTCTAGGTTGGTGAAGCTGGTGGTGCCGTAACCCGTACCCGATACTGTGCCCGCGCCTGCGGAGGTGAGGTTCAAGTTCAAGTTTGAGCCAACTTGCGCAGCACCGTAGTTGAGCGTATCGATACCTGCACCACCGTCCAGCGTGTAAGTGGTTGTATCGGTGCTTGAGAACTTGAAGGTGTCGCTGCTGTTACCGCTTTGGATACGCAACGATGTCGTGTCAGAGGTCCCCAAGTTGAAAGTGTCCGCACCATCGCCAGTCGTAACTTGCTCAATATTCGCAAAAGTAGTGGTGCCGTAGTCGGTGGATGTTGATCCAGTCACGGTACTGTTACCACTGGTCGATAGACTTACGGTCAAGTCTTTGCTGACCAAGGAATAGTCCAGATTGTCTGAATCGGCGCCGCCATCTAGTGTGTAGATGGTTGTATCGGTGGCTGAGAACTTGAAAGTGTCGTTGCCGCTATTGCTGTTGATGCTTAGCGATGTTGTGTCAGAAGCCCCTAATTTGATAGTGTCATCGCCACTGCCCGTAGTCAGTTTTTCGATGTTGGCAAATGTGGTGGTGCCATAACTGTTCGCAGCTGTTCCCGTGACTGTACTTGTGCCGTTGAGCGCTAAGTTGAGTGTCAAGTTTTTGCCAGTGGCAACGTAATTCAGCTCATCTGTGCCATTGCCGCTATCGATCGTGTAATTGTTTGTGTTCTCCGCAGAAAACGTAAATTTGTCGCTAATTGAAGTGCCAATGAATTTTTGAATTTTCGATAATTTGTCACCCTCAGCATATCCCCCAGACCCTGTGCTTGAATCTGAGTTGAGTTGGATAGCAATGCCAGCACTTGATTTTGCATAGTCAACAGTATTCAATCCAAGCCCACCGTCGATCGTGTCGGCCCCTTGGCTGGCATGGAATGTATCGTTGCCTTGTCCGGTCGTGAGGTTGATGCCGCTTGAGGTCCCCGTGATGTCGTACGAGTATCCAGACTTAGAGAGAAAAATTTTAAGATTGCTGTTCCCATCTAATTTCTCAGTGGGTAGCGTATCCGAGAAAACAAAGGTGAGTGGCGCTTTGACGTAGTCGAGTGATGTTGTATTGTTGAAATAGCTCACGCCGACAGAGAAGCTGGGGATGTCGTCAACACCTGCATTCACGCTCCAGGTGACGGGCAGTTTGAGGTCTACCAAACTTTGAAGGTTGGAAATAGTCAGCTTGCCATTGATGTCAAAGCTTTGACCACCGATCGTGAAGCTTTTCCTGAACGCCTCAGGTAGCTGGTCTGTTGTGGTCAGTACCAAGCTTGTGGCATTGAGCACACCTGGTAACGTTAAGGTTGCTTGTGCAGTCGATTGGGGATCAAGCTCGATGTGACTCGCTGTACGAAGATCAAGGTAAATGGTTTTGTTGACGTTGACTTGTGTCATGTCAACAAGGTTGATCGCTTTGTTGATCGTGGTTGACGTGTCAGTGCCCAGATGAGTCACCACTGCATCGCTAGCGCTGAGTGATGAACTACCTGTAAACGAACGAGGTGTATCCGAGACCTTAATCGTCGATGTATTCTGATCTGCCTTCGGCGGCGTGCCTGGTGCAGGCGATGCCAATGGGTCGGTATTGGATTTAAATGCCGCATTTTTGCCAGCAGACTGTGATGTGCTGGATGAATCACTGTTGTGCGAGGCTTGGGTTGCGCTTTCTAAGTTTTGAAGAATCTTTTCTATCTTTTGGCTAACGTCTTGCGCTTCTTTGCCAAGACCAAATTCATTGCCATTGACTTTCTCGGCCGCTTCTGGCTTCAGTGTGCTGGTCAGTCTGAAACTACCACCTTCTACGGGCTTCATCAGGCCCACTTTTTTGAGTTGCTCTGCTGCTGTTTGACTGTCTCCGTTTTTGAAGAGTAGTTTGCTTTCCGTACTGGTTGCCGCTTGCAATGCGCCCAGTTGGAGTAAAAATTTCCCCCCAGTTGTAGACGTGATCAATAAGTCGAGATCAACGGCTTCGACGGATTCAATTGCTTTCGAATCAATAGGGAGTTGAAAATTTTTCTCGCCATTAGCCGCCGTGGTGAGTGGTATGACAACGGTTTCAGCAGGAGTTAGGTCAGCCATGACAACGATTTCCTAAATGATTTAAGCGGTGGCAACAGGGCCAGCTTGCTTAGCAAGCATGTGAACAATTTGCTCATTGCGCAGTTTGACTTCGCTGAGCGTGTTGTGCATGTGGAGTAAGAGCTGCGTTCTTGCTTGATTGTCTGTCTGCAGTGTGTTGTTGGAGGTCGTGAGAACCTGAGCCAAGGACTCGCTAGCGAGCGTTGCAGCTTGCTGTGATTGCGCAAGCGTTGTCAACAAAGATTCAAACTTGCTGGTGTGCGTGCTCATCAGTTTTTCTGTGGCATTGAGGTGACGGGCAATGATTTCAAGGCCTGATTCATGGGAAATCTTGAGATCTTTGAACTGTTGATTTCTAGCTTGATGTTCGCTATCAAGCAGTTGTTGCATCGTTTGTGCCTGCGTGATCAATTGATTTTTTTGTAAATTCGATTGCTCCTGCCAAATGCTTTGCTGAAGATTGGCTTGGTGTTGCGTCATGTCGATGTGCTGCTCAAGTAGATCAGCAACGCGTGAGGTTGAATTGACCATGCTCTCTTGATTGGCTGATAGATTCGCCATATTGGATTGCAACCGTCCAATTAAATTCAAAGTCTGTTCATTGGTTTGGTTTTGTTGTGTAGCCTGCTTGACCAACTGCTGATTTGTACTTTGTGCGGCTGAAATTTCTGCACTCAGTTGCGTTAAGCCCTGCGTGAGTTCGCGCACACGACGTTCTGATTGATCGAGTGCTACGGCAAGCCCCTGCAACAAGGGTGAATGCTCAGACAAGTTGCCAAGCGCTTTTGCTAAAGGCTCAATTTCGGGCAGGTGTGAACCAGCAGATGACTCATCGGTGATATCCAAAATCACAGATGTCCCAGACTGAACCAAGGCCACCAAATCGCTAGAAGCGCTGCGCACAGCGACCATCAATGCGCCCATGATCAGCGATCCTAAAACGCCAAACAACGACGCACTGAATGCAACGCCCATGGCTTGCATAGGAGCCGTTAAGCGGGCCACAAGTTCGGTAATGGCCGCCACAGGGTCAGACATGCCAGCACCTAGACTGAATGACCCAATGAGGTTGCCAATCTCAGCCAATGCCCCCAGTAGGCCTATGAAGGTACCGAGTAGACCCATGCCGACCATCATTCCTGACATGAAGTTCGACAGCATCAGGCGTCGATTTTGGCGTGCAGCAAAACGCTCAAGTTCTGACTCAATGGCCGCGTGTTGTACGCTGTTGAGTGCGCGGCCTCGAACTTCTTCGATGAGTTGCATCAGCAGCTCTACATCGTATTGCCTTGTGACACCCTCAAGAAGTGCGTCAATTTCATCTTGACTCGCACCATTTCGCAACGCTTTTCTATAAAGATAAAAGTGTCGCGCTTCACGATTGATGCGCACCACATGCATGGTCATTTGATAACAGCCAACAACAATCAACGCAAAGATGATGTAGTTAATTTGCGGGTGTGGATTGCCTTTGACCGTGCTCGCAATTGCATCGAAAAAGAAAATGGTGCCCAGCACAACAGCCAAGACTGGAATGCCGACAAAAAAATAGTAGTGGTTAAGACGCCTCATCATGTGCTCCGATCAATTTGAATTAGGTAGGTTCGCGCAACGCTTGTGCTTTGAAGCGTGTCAGCGGCGAAAGTAAGTAACTGATTACGCTGCGCTGTCCTAAGACCACATCTGCGCGTGCAGTCATGCCAGGCAATATGGGTTGCTTGGCCAAAAGGCCTTGTGCGACAGCGGTTTGAATCACAACGCGGTAAAAGCGCTGGCCATGTTCATCAGGGACAGTGTCTGCACTGACTTCTATCACCTTGCCATCAAGTGCACCATAAATGGCATAGTCATAGGCCCCAATCATGATGCGTGTTTCTAAGCCTGGCCTCAATGAAGCGCGGTCATCGGGCCTCACACGCGCTTCCACGGCAACTGGCCCGTCGTTGGGCGTGATTTCTAGCAAAGCCTCACCAGGCTTAGCAACGCCACCAATGGTATTGAAGTACAAGCGGTTCACAAAGCCAGAAGCGGGGGCTCGTACCTCAGTTCGTGCAAGTCGGTCCTCATCGCCGCCAACCGCCAATTCGTAGCGTGACATTTCACTGCTGACTTGGCTCAGCTCAGCACGTATATCCGCGCGTGAACGTGAGTTTGACTCTTCCAAGCGTGCGCTGGCTTCAGCAACCGCAGCTTGAAGGCGCGCAATAGACCCTGAAACATCGTTGTACTGCGTCAAGAGCCTTTGTGTGCGTCCTTGCGCCTCTAACATTTCCATCTGTGAAGCCGCACCTTTTTTGTATAAGCCATCTATCAACCCGCTTTGCTTGCGTGCTAAATCAAGCTCGGTGGCTAAACCGCTGGCACGTGCTTTTGCTTCTGACAGTTCAGACTTTCGCTGACTCACCTGCTGACTTAGCACCAATTTTTCAGACTGAACGCGAGTTGAGCGCTCACGAAATGTGTTCATCTCGAGTTGTCGAAATTCTTCAGGGATGTCTTTAGAAAATACAGGTTGATCCAGACCCTCTGCTTCTGCCGTGAGGCGTGCATGCTGCGCTTTCAGCGACCAAACTTTGCTCTGACCTTGCAAAACAGAGGTGTTGGCTTGCACATCAGACAAGCGCATCAGGACTTCGCCTGCCTTCACAGCTTGACCTTCTCGCACCAAGATTTCTGCGACGATGCCGCCTTCGAGATGCTGCACGATTTGTGAACGAGCCGAAGCAATGATGCGACCTTCTGCACGAACAATTCGGTCAATCGGTGCAAAACATGCCCAGATAAACGTGATGAAAAGAATGCTGAGCAAGCCTGCCAATAACTGACGATCGCGGCTACCCGAAAGCGCACTCACAACATCCTGAGGGAGTGTGTATCGCATCAGCTTTTCAACCGCTTGTGCCCATCGTTTCTGGAGTCGTCGTATACCGATGATGGCTAAATCGTTAAATGTGCTCACGGTTGAGCCCTCACCAACACTTTGGCGTTGTTTGCGCCCGCTTGCGTGCTTTCGATGATCTTTAGTTCAATCGATTGGCTCTGCACGCCACTCTCTATCAGTGCATTACGCACAGCATTTGCACGGTAATACGATAAACGCAGCGCTTCCGAATAGCCTTTAGGGGAAATAACAGTCACCTGCCAATGGGTAGATTTAACAGGCCCAAAAGAGTTGAGTTTTTTAATGAGCTCCGATGATTCATTGGCACTCATCGTGACTGCATCTGTGGAAAAATTCACAATCACGCCCCCCCCAATGGCCATGACAGCATTTGTATCGGCACTGGTAGTTTGCTTTGGTGGTGCGATAGAGACGGTCTCAGTGCGCGACTCTCGCGTTTCAGCTACCTCTTTTTGTTTTAATTTTTTCTCGGTCTCTAAAAGTTTCTCTTGTGCACTTTTCAAGCTCTCTTGGACGATTTTTAGTTTTTCTTCAAGTTGCACCGATGTGAGCTCTGGTGCCTTTGGCGTAGAACTCTCTGTGGGGGCTTTTTCATCTACAGTTTTGTTTTTTGACAGTTCAGAAATTTGCAAAATTGCAGCCAGCACGACGATGCTCATGACTGCAATTACAAACAAAAGATTGATGGCCAAATTGGTCACTGCATCAACATATCCTGGCCAAAAGATGTCTGATGCGTCGTCAGAGTGAGAGGAGGCTGCCATTGTTATTTCTCTTAAAGTTTGGAGTGCGTTTGAATCTCACTCAACAAACCAAGTCGGCTGAGTAGTTGCGCGTGTGCTTTCATTTGTTGCCCCAGTGCCTGCGTTAAACGAAATCGAGCACCGAATAAGCGATCACTTGCATCCAACGCCTCTAAGAGTGAACCCATGCGACCACTCTTAAGTTGTTCCTCTACCGCTTCAACAACTGCAAGCGCCGAAGCTTGCTCAGCCTCAGCCGCTTCTAAACGTACCGAAGTGGCTTGCAGCAAAGCAATATCCGCTTCCGTTGCTTGGCTGATGCGTTGTGTTTCATCGTCTAGCTTGGCTTCTCGATTACGAAGCTCTGCAGCTGCTTGTTGTGCGCTGTAATACTCTCTGCCGCCGAGAGAAAAATTCCAAGTCATAACAGCCAAAGCTCGTGTGTCTGTCCAAGAGGAATTCACGCCACGCACGTTCTCGGTGGTGTCCTTTTCAAGACTCGCACCCAGCACAGGCAGGTATTTGCTGTACTCACCAGCCACTGTGGTTTTTTGGGCATTGACGTCCTTGCGTAACGCCAAAAGATCGTAATTTTGATCTTTGATGAGCTGTCGAATTTGTTGCTTATCCTCTGGCAATGCGGGCAGCATTTGTAGAAAAGGCAGTTGTAGCGTCTCAGGCATAAGACCCGTCAAACGATTGATTTCAAACATCGCATTGCGGTAATTGGTTTGCTGCTCAAGGCGCGTTTGACGTGCGGCCAAAGACCGAGTGCGGGCACGCTCAAGGTCCGCTTGGCTAGATGCGCCTGCCAGTGTGCGCGCCTCCAAGTAGCTCAAAATTTTGTTCAATTGCTCTAGCTGCGCATCAGAGAAATTCAGGGTGATGCGAGCCACGGCCAAATCGATCGTTGCACGTGCTGCATTCAATGCCGTGACTTCGCGCATCGATTGCAAGCGCAGGGCAGAGGCGTCTTTGCTTTGCCGGCTACTGTCAAACTCCTTGAATGCTGGCACGTTAATCAGTGGCTGTGTCAAACGAAATGATTTAGTTTTGTACGTGTGCTTACTCGTACCCGTGGTGGGTATTTGAGCAACTGTCGACACAGATGTTTCTGGTCCTCTAGCCACCCGAATACTGGCGGTTGGTAATAAATCTGCGCGAGTCACGCCCTCGCGTGCTTCTGCTGTTTCAAATTGCGCCCTGGCTTGGCGCATCTGGGGGCTTTGCTGCAAGCTAAGCGCAACAAACTCTGGCAAACCAATGGCCGCGTTGGTATTTTTTGCTGTGGTGGTGGCGATATCGTCTGAATTCGGCAAATCAAGAATGTCTTTACCCGCTAAGTCTGACAAGCTGTACTGAGACGCCTTTGTTTGCTTGCTATACGTCGTGTTTGCGCTTTGAGCTTGGGCAAGCGGCAGCACTGCATAGGACGACATCAGCACTAAAGCAACTTGAATGGATAAAGGTTTGATCATGGCGCTTGGCGACTAACTTTTGTATTTAAGAAATTCTTTGCTGTCATTCGGTGAGTGGTACTAATTTAATAGATTTATGGATTTTAAAGTTTTAAGATTTGTTAGGAGATCATTAAAAGTAAATCTTTTTTACGATTCTTAATATTTCATCGATAGAAGCGGCATCACACGTGCATCAAACATCCAAAACATGCAAAAATGATTTTTGTTAAATAGTCATGTATTTGTTATCAAGTTGTTTTTCGCAAATATTTCATCGAAATCGATACTTGCGCTTGGGTTAATGTTGGGTTCTGCGTGTGCGCAAGAATTTCCTTGGCATTTGGGTTCGTTAGACTCATCAGCAAGTGCCCCAGCTGCCATCAACACGGCTGGAGTTAAGCCTGGCCCCAACCAAGTCGTCGTCGCAGTTATAGACAGTGGTGTGTTGCCTGATCACCCGAGCTTGAAGGGGCGCTTGCTGCCTGGGTATGACATGATCAGTGGTACCAACAACCTTCGCGGCGCACGCTCGTCTGATTTCACCCCTGATGCGCGTCATGCAACATGTGGTGAGCGCTTGAGTTCATCCACCTTCAGAACCCACGGCACAGAAATCGCCAGCTTGATAGCGGGCAACGGTATCAAAGGTGTTTACGGCGTCAACCCAGCGGCCAAAATTGTGCCCATACGCCTCTTTGGTGCTTGCCGCACAAGCCGTGCAGACATGCTAGATGCTATTGCTTGGTCAGCTGGATTACCTGTGGAGGGTGTGCCTGCAAATGTCAATCCAGCCAATGTCATCAACCTCAGCTTTTACGGGGGCAAAAATACTTGCGGGGCAGACCTGCAAGCCCTGATCAATGCTCTGAATCGGAAAAACATATTTCTCGTTGCAGCCGTAGGCAACTCATTTGGTCGAAAGCTGATGGAGCCCGCTAACTGCGATGGCGTCATATCTGTGGGCGCCATTGACCCTGAAAACAACATTGCCAACTATTCGGCACTTGACCCGCGCACCGTGGTCTATGCCCCTGGAGGCGGGCGCCCGCTCGAGAGCAAAACCCCTTGGCACACGAACAAGCTGCAAGTGGCCACCTATGACATGAACTTAATGGGGGATGAAATTGCTATTGCAGATGCGCGTGGCATGGGAACCAGTTATTCTGCGTCGCTTGTGTCGGGGTTTATTTCATTAATCTTATCAAATAAGCCAGACTTTACGAGGGAAGAGTTCGTTCAATACTTAAATGCCAATGCGCGCTCCGTCAATCGCAGCGCCAAATGCGCTGAGTGTCGTCCTAAAGGGCTGTCAATGGTGGCTGCATTATTACAGCAAATGAAATCTGATTAGCTGGACTTAACAAAGCTAATCTTTCGAATTCTATTATTATTATAATCTGCAACATAAATATTTCCACTATTATCCAAAGAAATTCCGCGAGGGGCATTGAATGAGGCAGATAGGGCGTCCCCATCAGCTGCTCCAGCGGTTTTTTTGCCCGCAATGGTGGTTACTATGCCTGATGGGCTTAGCACACGAATAATATTATTTCCTGTATCAGAAATATACACATAGCCATTTAAGTCAACGGCTATTCCTCTTGGAGCATTGAATGTGGCTTCGAGCGCATTGCCATCCGCACTGCCTACGGTTCCAGTGCCTGCAAGGGTGGTGACAATGCCAGTGGGCGAAATTTTACGAATACGATGGCCAATAGATTCTGTGACATACACGTAGCCGTTCGCGTCTACAGCAATAGCATGAGGCCCATTGAATAATGCAGAGGTGCCCGCGCCATCAGCAAAGCCAGCCGTTCCAGGCAAGCCGGCTAGCGTTGTAACTACTCCAGATGGTGATATGGCTCTGATGGCATGGTTTCCACTGTCCGCCACATAAACCGTGCCGCCTGCATCAATCACCACGCCTAGTGGTTTATTGAACTTAGCTGTGGTGCTTGGGCCATTCAAAAAACCGCCTGCTGCATTAGGAACTCCCGCATGAGCGGATACGGGCGTATTTTCCTCGGCTAAAGAAATACGTCGTATATTGCAGTAATAATAATCAGAAAAGTATAAATTTTCACCAGATGCATCAAGAGCGAGAAATGCGGGTTGGCCAACTTTCGCTATGGATTTTGAGCCATTGACGTAGCCAAATCCATTGCCAATATACCAGCCGTCACTTCTACGTATTATGTTGCGATACATCCATGAAATGTATTTATAATTATTTGAGTCAACCACGACATCAATTAAATAATTAAAAGTGGTGCCAAAATTCAAATCCGTACTGACCTGAACGGAGCCCTGTAGAGGCGTGGTGTCGCCATTATCACCGCCGCCGCCGCAAGAGGCCAAATTAAGCAGAGAGATTGAACCTGCTGCAAGTGCTCGACGGCGTGTCATAGAAAAATCAAGAGCTTGAGCTGTATGGCTCTGCAGATCTATCTCTTTTGATAAATCACTCAAGTTTTTTTTGTTCATCTTGAGATTCCTTTATGCAGTCGTGGCGACAAGAGGGAAATTAAAAATAAATTAGAATTGATAAGCAAGACGTAATCCGTAAGCGGTACCCGATGCGCTTCCTTCTGGGTTTTTTCTATTCGTAAATGCGCGTGTATATTGAAGTGAATAGAACCATCCATCGCCTAAGTCGCGACGCCAAGCTATTGAATGACTGGTTCCTACAAAATTAAGAAGCTGTGCTGTGGCAGTTGAAGGAACTGGCGTTACATGTTGAATATATGTGTAGCTAGTAGCGGAATCAACGTTGTAGATATAGCGCGAATATGCATAAGCAATGATATTTCGCGAATCAAATTGATTCTTAATCTCCAGTGCCGTCGCATTTCTGCGAGAATCAATTAAATAGCTTAATTCAGGTGGGTAGCTAACAAAATTATAAATTACCCCGTTGTCATATTGTTGAGTAGTCCAGTTTGAGTCAATATGGTGTAGTTCAATGGATGTGCTATTACTTAACAAAAATTCAATACCATAAAATAAAAAGTCTACATTTTGATTTAAAAACTGGGTCTGCTTTGTAATCGAGGCAGATTGGTCTGTCTTGAGATATCCTGCCCTGAAAAGGGTGCCTGTTTCAGTGTTTAGCACAGAGGCTGCAAGTCCTAACTTGTTGTTTTTTGTGGCTGTATCTGTTTCTGCTAAATAGGTGTTCCCAAACTCTTTATGGTTATATTTGAATAAGGTTGGGCGATACACCCCGCCAATTGTTTGTATGTTGTAATCGCCCAAGCGCAAATTGTTATAAAGTTGAACCCCTGGGCCAGCATTGTTTGACGTAAACGTAATTGGAGATACGCAGAACGGATCATTTTGCCGAACCCAGGCGGAATCCAGATCATAGGTCTTGCACCAGTTGACTTTAAAGTCAACCACGCCCAAACGAACCCCAGTGGTAGGCCAAAAACTCCAATCAAAATGCAAGTCATCGATACGCATGCCCAAAGACTGATCTGCTCGGAATTTCAAAGTAAATGAGAGGTCGTTGGATAATTTAGCGTTTGAAATTAATTTAATCCATGGGGAAACGCTCGTGTAATCCCACTTCGACTGGCTATTGGCTAAATATAAATTTTGATTTAAAAGATAGGTATTGTCATTTGTAGAGGGAGCTAATTTCCAAGCATCCACGCCAAGTTGTGTGGAGGTTTCAAAGACATGCTCATTTTCAAAATCTTGCGCTGCAACTCCCATAGACGCAAGCAAAGCACCGATGAAAAGAAGTTGTTTTTTTAGAAGCATGGCGCCACCTCATCAGTTTCGGTGGGGGTGTGTGCATAACCAACGGCAGGGAAATGATCTTTGATACAGGCCATCATCTCTCTTTCATCCGTTACCAAGTAAAGATGGGATTGAACAATGGCACTCTTGCGTGCCAATGTTTGTGAAACGGATGATTTCAAGCCTAAGGATCGTAAAGCCGCAGTATTCAAAGCACTTTCGCCTCTCATAAAGCAGGCTGATAGCCTTTTGCCGCCGAGGGTGACTTTCTCGCCAGAGTAGATATCCATCAGATCCATCACTGATATGTTGATGACGTCAGGGTTTGTGCCTGATGATGCAAGACTAAAGCCACCAGCATCGTTGTCGGTTCGGTGGCTTAACTGGTTGTCTTCATTGGCTGTCACAGTTTTTGAGCAATGCCATACCGCCTCCTGCGCAAAGGCGTTGACGAAGCAAGCCGCAGCAAAAATGCATAGCAAAGTTTTTTTCATCGGTTTGGTACACATTTCGTTCTGCAGTTAGCCTTCATGGCAAAGCACTCAAGTGATGCGTATGACTGGCCGCCTAACAATTTAGACTAGTTGCCTATGGCCAATCGCTTCTTAGATAGCTTTGAATTTTAACCAATGTATGCATATTCTAACATTATTTAACATTATTTAACAATTAACTATTAAAAAATGAATACCATTTGCTTAATCTGGTGATCGAGGAGATGTGGCTACAGCTATTGCTGCTAATGTTTAACAAAATTTAGCAATAAGCAACTGTAAAAGCTACAAAAATTGGCGCGATGAAATTAATCGAGTGCAAATCATGAAAAAGTCTGTGATGCAACGTTTTGGCTGGCGCAACATGGCTGTTGTTGTGCTTTGCATCTTCGTACTTGCGCTCTCTCTGAGGCTAATCAATAACGTGATCGTGATAAAGAGCATTGATCATGTTCATGAGGTGGCTAAAGACCTTGCACAAACACTGCTGATTGAAAATCAAGAGCAAATTTCGGCGCAGTTACTCTCTTTGAACAAGGTGCGGGGCATAGCGCGTGTCGAGCTGGTTACTTCAGAAGGTGTAACCCTTGTAAATCTTGAGCGGGTAGGGGGGCAGCTCAGTCCCATGGATGTAGATTTTGCGCTCGCATCTGTTCACAGCAACGATTCTGAATTCATTCAATTTGCGGAACCAATTGTTCACGAGGGGGCCGTCTTAGGCAATTTAAACGTTGTCTTTGACTCGTGGTCTTTCTACAAGAGCGCTATCTTGTACATTGGTTGCGCACTGATGCTGCTTTCTGCCTTGTATGCCGTATATCGCCACCTGAACCTGAAGGTAAGTATTGAGACTATCAAGAAGAACATACTCAATGAGCCGAGCGATGATGAGTTTAAGTTGCAAAAAGTGGTGAGCGAGGCAATGAGAAATGCCCGTATCAGTGTCGAATATCAGCCCGTCTATCGCTTAAATGATGGGCATGTATGCGGCTTTGAGCTTGTTATTTGCTGGCAGCACCCAAGTGGGCAAACATTTTATTACTCCTGTGCTGATTTTCTTTTGATGACTGAGCGATGGGAAATTGCACTTCCATTGGAAGAGTGGGTCTTGCGTTCAGCCTGCGGGGCATCTTTGAGTTGGCAAGAAAAGTATGGCCCGCTGGCTATGAGTTTTGAGCTGTCGGAAAAGCTGTTCACCTCTCCAAATCTGATTCAGTTCATGCGCGATATTTCTGCAGAGATCAATTACCCGTCACAACTGATTGAGCTTCAGATCTCTGAAAGTGTTTTGGCGCAGGTTAAAGATTCTCGGCGCATCTTAGAAAAATTGAGAGATTTAAATGCCAGCCCAACAGTGTGCAAGTTTGGCTTAACGACTCAATCATTAGAGTTGTTGGACGATTCTGGCTTGATTCGCAAAGTCAAACTAGACGGCAGGTTGATCACAAATTTGGAAAATGACTCTTATGTCAAGGAATGGGTCACGCAGATGATGAATGATGCCCATTCCAAAAATGTGTCAGTCATTGCTGAAGGCATTAAAAACGATAGCCAAAAAAGACTTTTAATGTCTTTAGGGTGTACCCAAGGCCACAGTCGCTTAGGTAGCGGGGTTTTGCCCGCCGAAAAATTTGAAGCACTTTTAGTTCGAGAAAGTACGGGCAGCCACATTCATCAGGGCTATTCTTCGTTTCTCGAAGTCGGTGTTTAGTCAGGGGGCTTTTGCTAAGCCCTTTCCTGTGCAACTGGGGCAATCAGCGATGCTTTCGATGTCGCGAACGAAGTTAGGCATTTCAGTCCAAAAATCACTGGGTTGCTTATTGGGGTTATGCGACAGCCAAAGCGAGACAGCCCCAGATATCAGAGGTGCCGCATAGCTAGTGCCCACGGCGCTGTAGACATTGGCTTGTTGCTCTGTACCCTTGAAGTCAACCTCATAGGTGGCAACTTTGAGCTTGTTCACGTTCCAGCTTTCTACGCTGGTCAAGCGCTTGCCCCCCCCAGGGGCATAAATGATGGTTCTTGGGTCCATAGCCGAATAGACTTCGATTTGATTTTGCGCATCTAACGCACCCACAGAAATAACGCCTTTGCAGTTACCAGGTTCGGGCAAAGGCTTGCGGAAATTATTGCCAGCCGCGGCAACGACAAAAATTTTCTTATCCTCCACAACGTGTGTAATTAATCTTTGCAAGTCATCTTTACACACAAGGCTAGCGCCTGCGATGCTTAAATTGATCACTCGCGCAGGGTTGGGGTTGGGAGGTGTATCCCTCACGGGTAAACCTGCGGCCCAACTGATGGCGTCTAGCAAATCATTGCGACTCATTGAGCATGCCCCCATCAGTTTGATAGGGACGATTTTGGCTGATGTATTCACGCCATAAACGCCATTCACACCGTTGCCCGCAATCAGGCTAGACACTTCGGTGCCGTGAGTTCGATGCGTGTTCGATGCCAGTCTGCTGCCGCAGCGCACGTCACGTTCGTCGGGCGTGAAATTGGTGCTTCGATCACCCCTCAGGTTGCTGCTACCAGACTGCATGTCGTAGCCAGGCAGCAACTGACCAGCCAGGCTGGCGTGCTCTGACATCACTCCACTGTCAATCACCGCCACCACAATTTGGTTGGGTCCAGGTTTCGTGCGAAGGGTGTTAATTGCCGCAGGCGCAGGCTTAGCAGGGGAGAGCGCTCCCAAATGCCATGGAATTTCTTGTGCAAACGCAGACAAGGCCATCACTAAATGACATTGGGCCAAGATCAAATTTTTTTTCATGAGCATCACCAGATTGAAGTTGATTTGCTGATTTTTAAGCAGAATGAATACTTTTGTTGTGTATATAAGTGTCTTTATTCTAAAGCTTCATTATTTGCTATAATTCAATAATATTAACTTTTAACGCTATGTCAACTATTATTTGTACATCAATGCTTAAAAATTTCTCAATGTGAAAATTTAAGTGTTGGCAGTGGCTTTAGCCAAATGCTTGTCACACAAGCGCAAAGATCCTTTTGGGTTTGAATGGCATCGCCCAGCTGGGCTAAGGCAGCTCTTTGGGGCCGTCTGCTATGCGGATTTAAACATTGTTAAAACATCTTCAGACGGTTGTTAATCATAATTTTTACACCTTCTAATTTTCTGTAACTCATCACTTGGATGCTTATTAAATGAATGCAAATTGTTACAAAGTTATCTTTTCTAAACGCTTAGGCGCGCTCGTCGCCGTGAGCGAAGTAGCTGCTTCTCAAAGTAAAGCCTCTGGCGCTGCCGATCGCACCACCGAAGTGTCTTTTGGCACAGCTGCCGCCAAAACCAATAACTACTACATTGGCTCTCTCAAAGTTTTATTTGCCACCTCTGTGTTGGCATCCATGCCCGCCCTCAACGCCTACGCCGCAGGCCCCGCTGCAAATGCCTTGCCCACCAACGGCGTGGTGCAAACAGGTGCTGCCAACATTAGCACCAGCGGCGCCAACATGACCATCAACCAAGGCACTGATAAGGCCAGCATCAACTGGGGCAGCTTCAACATCGGCTCAGGCGCAGCCGTCAACGTCCAACAAAACAGCGCAAGCTCTGTCTTAC
>JACCDG010089624.1_pt1 | contig 15595 bp, 21 predicted proteins | sample 7442471 | NCBI WGS metagenome assembly JACCDG01 (sample SAMN15323444, study PRJNA562643) | freshwater metagenome | isolation source: river surface water | place: USA:Blue River Watershed | collected 2017-08-17
AAGGAATCTGTTCGTATACCTGCTGCCAAAACTCTGGATTTTCGTGCCACTTGTTATTGAATTTTTCTGGTTTCCAATCTAACTGTTTACGTATTACTTGGCTTTTTATCAAAGGATATACTTTGGCGTGTTCGGGGACCCAGAGGCTGCTGTCATGAGGACTGCACATAATACATTTTAAATTGCAGGTATTGCCTAATCTAAGATCTAGATACTGTATTTTTTCTGGGACAGTGCCATCAAAATCAGTTTCTGCTATTAGATCTGGTATACTGATATTTTCTTCATAGAACCAAGTGCCAGTTTCCCATATGCGTTTACTGGCTACTCCATTTGATTCTTCATCGAAACATTTTCTACAACTAAGAGGTATGTCGCCCTCTAGCATGGTCTTGCGAACTGTCTTCATAAAATCATTGTTGAAAGATTCTATAGGCAAATCTCTGCCAAAGTTTACTGGGTCGCCATCCTCTTTTTTTACAAGACCAATCGTATAGTCTCCGCTTTCTGCCCCGCTGGCATTTGATCCGCAGCAAAGACGCATATCGCCATTGGGTCTTGTTGCCAAATGTATCCAGGGAATCACGCAGAAACTGGCACTGCCTGATACCTCTGTTATTTTTTTCTGCCAGTCACCTAGCTGTGTATTGTCGGGCTGTAGCCAAAATTGTTTTTTCACGAAATATTTATATGCGCAGTTTTTAGAGTTAAATATTTCCATATGATCGATATCAAAAAAATTCAAACCAGCAGAACATTTTGTATGCATCCCTTTACAGGATTAGCGACCAGAGAAGATGGTGCAATCAAAGCCTGTTGTAGAAGTCATCCAGTGGGTAATATTCAAAATAATACCTTGGAAGAAATCTGGAACAACGACACAATGAAACGAATTAGACAGCAGGTTTCGAATAACCAACGACCTAGTGAGTGCGAACCTTGTTTTAATTTAGAAGATCAGGGAGTTGAAAGTCTTAGGATGCGACACATATCTGGCAAGATTCCTGAAGCACGTATCAATCTATATCCTAACGCATTAGAAAAACTCACAGAAGATTATTCTTTGCCTTTTGAAATTCCCACTATGGAATTAAAGTTGAATAATTTGTGTAATCTAAAATGCCGTATGTGTCATCCTGGTGACAGTACCAGCTGGAATGATTGGGATCAAATAGAACAGTTCTATAAAAAAGAAAACAATATCATATTTCATCTTGTAGAAGATAATAATCTCAAGAATAAACCGTTCTTAGATAAGTTTCACGATAATCCACAATGGTGGGCAAGTTTAGAAAAACTATTGCCCTACTTTCGCAGGGTAGAATTTGCCGGAGGAGAACCATTGATGGATCCTCAACACTACAAAATACTAGATATGTTGGCCCCATACGGTTCGCAGATAGAAATTAAATATGCTACCAATCTCAGTATTCTAGGTAAAAGCAATAAAACAATTTGGGAGTATTGGCCTAAGTTCAAATCAATCGCAGTCAATGTCAGTATAGACGGTATTGGTTCTAGCTATGAATACATTAGAGGCAATGCTTCCTGGGCAGAATTAGTAAACAATATTAAACAGATACAGACTATTCCTAATATCAGCCGGATAGTAGGCGCAGTCACAGTACAGGTCAGTAATATATTAGTGCTGGATAAGATCTGTGAATACTTTCTTGATAACCTCGGTATTGTATTTCATACACATAGGGTGGAATATCCAAAGGTATTGTCTGCTCAGGTGTTGCCAGAAGAATTGCGTGTTACAGTAATTGACAAACTAGAGCAATGTAAAAATAAAGTTCACACATTTAAATTGGTCAAGCAATATCCGCAGCTTCTAGCCTATACTATTAATCAATTACAGGATAACATTAACTATCTCAATGCTAGAAATCAAAACGATCGATGGACCGACTGCGTAGAATTTAATCATAGATTAGATAAAACTAGAAATCAAAAGTTTGAAGAAGTGACTCCGGAATTCAAAAACTTTATATGAAAGATTTTTTCTATAACTCACAAGGTCACAACACTGCTATCATCGAATGTGAAACATCAACAGGGCCGCTACAATTACACTATCATCTTTATGATCATCCTGTACAACATATTTGGCAAAGTATTCACCAAAACGATCAAGGCCGTGTAGGTAAAACGAATCTACCGCAGACTGTTAAACAGATCAAAGACCAACTTAATTACTATTGTCAGTTAGAAGGTTTGCCAAACTTACCCTGTGATCCTGACAGGGCTTATTTGAATCATCTACATCATTTATACGTATTAAGTGATCATAATGCAAATTGGTTAGTCATCAATGATCTTATTCATGCTTTAGAAAATAAGATAGACAATAATCTATCTGCATTTGATTCGACTGTTACGTTCTATGCAGAACAAGATACATTTATTCCTTTAAAAGAAGAATATAAAATCTTCCTTAACACAGATATCATTTGGGGTAGATTAGTTTTAGGTTTTGGAACACTGGGCAAGGACTGGATCGACATTGCTAGAAGCAACGACGGCATAGAGGACCTTGCCATACAAAACACAGTAAGTTCCGAAACCAGGTTGACATTTTGCGTAGAATCTCCCTTTCCCGGGTTAGACGAAAAACGATTATATAATTGGGCTGCGAACTCTACCCTTGCCGTGCCGTTAAATAAATTAAATGAATTATCATTGGGAAGATATCATCTTGGGCAGTTGATAATTACAGACTCACAGTTGGCATATCATCCTATTGCCAATGATTGGTATGTGCCTAATCATAGATGCAAATTGCTTTGGGGTAAACAAGTTTTAAATTCAATCATAAAAGTGAACAGTATTAAATTTGCGTCAACAGATCTTCTCTACGAGTCATTGATAGCGCACAGTCAAGTAGGAGATATTTTGAATGGATAAAATAACTTCAGCCTGGCCGCATCAAGATCAACTTAAAATTGAATGGAATCTCGGAAAACGCTGTAATCTTGATTGCAGCTATTGTCCAGCATCCATACACGACAACTTCAGTCCTCACACAGATATCAACGTATTAGAAAAAACTATAGATCGACTCTGCGAATTAGAAAAACCATTGCGTATAAGTCTCACTGGCGGTGAACCTTGTGTACACCCGGATATAGAAGATCTTCTTGAATATATGAAAAGGAAAAATGTATTCTGGGTAAACATTACAACCAATGGCACAAGAGATTATCGTTGGTATTTTCACAATGAAATGTTTTGGAACCATTTAGTATTCAGTCTACACTTCGAAAATATAGATCAATGGATTCGAGTATTTGATACTATTTTAAAATATTACGATTGTACAGAAAGAGATTTCTTTGTAAATGTAATGGCACATCATCAGCATATGCACAATGTCAAAACAGCAGTGAAAAAGTTTGACGAATTAGGAATCAAGTATGCTGTGAGACGCATTAGGTGGACTGAAGGCGATCACAATGTGTTTGACGATTTAAAATATGACGGTAAAGATCTACAATGGATACTATCCAAGGACGCTACTGTTAAACCAAATTGTAGAATTGATGGCGAGCAAATCATACACGCCAACGATGTTATTAAAAAACATCTTAATCAATTCAAAGGCTGGCAATGTAATGCAGGCATAGAAAGTCTTATGATAAACTGGGACGGAGACGTACACCGAGCTACCTGTAGAGTTGGAGGCAGTTTGGGAAATATTTACAGCGGATCATTTCAACTGCCTAGAGATCCTATAATCTGTACCAGAGATTGGTGTACCTGCGCCGCAGACATACCTCTTACTAAATCTAGATTTTAATTTAGCCCCTGTCTTTCTAAGAACTGATCTTCCGGTCTTGATAAAATCTTGTTTGGAAATTTGCCACAGACTTTAGCACAGGTTACTAATTTTTTCTGCTGCCAATATTTCGACCAAATATTTTGCCATTGACTGTCATTGATAACATCTTTTATCGATCTTCTTGACAGATCTATAAAATCATACCCGCCTAATTCATTAATTAACTCTAGAACTGATTCTACAGAATCTGTTTGATAGGAATGTGCTAGAGTTTTAGGATCGCTATAAATGTAAGGCAATGCTCCTAGCCAACAACACGGCCATAGATGTTTACGTGCGTCAACATACAGTGATTTTTCTTCTAATACTTTGCAATCTATTTCAGCCGACTCCACTAATTTTTTGTAGCCCTTGACAACTTCTGGTCTGATAAATGTAATAGAATTTTCTGTTGCTGGTTCTAGTTTATACTGAACGTTGCCCTGTTTGTCTAAAACATCGAACCAAGGTTTCTCTACAAATCGTATAGTCTGTTTGTGTGCAAATTTTTGAAATCCAAGATCTCTAGCTGTCTGTCTTGCTAGGTCGACCTGATGTTCATTATGTTTGAATGTTAAGAACACCCATTCCGCGATGCCGCCAGCAGATATAAAAGCCTTGGCATTATCGATGATCTTATTGTAATTTGTACCTATGCGATATAAATGATGAGTGTCTTCTAGTCCATCAAGTGCAAAATGCACACAGTGTTTCTTTGGTAGTAGTTCTGCTAACTGTGTCCACCAGGCAGTGGTTCTGGCGCTGCCATTGGTATGTATACTTAAACTGATTTCGGGATTTGTTTCTCTACAGTATTTCACAATGTCCAATAGATAGTTAGACATAATAGGATCGCCATAATTACCACAGAAATAAATGTGCTTGATTTGATTTAATACTTCATTACTGAAAATTTCTTTGAACTGATCAAATGTTATTTCATCTAGAATGAGATTTTCATTTGGCATACCACCATGATGATTCCTTGCACACATAGGGCAACTGGCCTGGCAATTACTGGTCAGTTCTACATGAATCGTTCTTAGTTTAGAAAAGTCAAACATCTAGTTTCCAGCGTCCATATTTTTCGAGATCGTTATAAAAGTTCGTGACATCTAATTTCCAAAAAGATTGCATATGTCCTCTGTAAAAATAATCTCCTGCATAATGTAAATTTTTTGTTTTAGCCAAAGTAGGACAGAACACAGTATGCACAAGACGTTGACTGGCTTCTGTAGATTGATTGCTAGATATATAGAGGTCTTTTTCACTGCCTGCCCATTCTATACAGGTAGGTATAAAAAACTGTGCAGTGACATTTTGATGTTGTGTGATACCTTGCAGTGTTCGTAAACTATTCAAAGGCAAATGATCAGTGAATACACAGGTCCTTGCACAGATTCTATATGACTCTTTATCAAAAATATCTAGACTATGCGCAGCCACTGAACCTACAGGATTATCGTTGTACATTAGAATCCAAACTGCTTTGGCCTTTTCTCTATCGAAACAGTCTACGAGGTTCTTTTTACTGCTGTTATTGATAAATCCTTTTTGTTTAGCAGTGTTATAAAATTCTTCTAGATTTAGATCTTCTGACCAAGGAATTATTTTATACATATTTTTTTCCTACGATCATAAATCTTTTATACATAGGCAGCTCTAATTCGCTGGCTTTTATGATATCTATCTTAGATTGCAGTTCAAACTCTGCAAGGTCTTTGGCTGTGCGTATATGTTCTTCAATGTTATAATTGTTACTTTGTAACACTATTAATGAAGTTTCCGGCAAATCGTTTAACCACAAATCGTAATCAAATTGAGAGATATGTTCACAACTTGTATTAATAATAATGTCAGCATCCGATCTTGTATTGCACATATCAGCAGTGATCGCTGCGAACCTACCTTCAATTTCTTCTTTTTTATTCATCATTGTCGCTATGGATTCACAGGCAGGATCAATATCGATACTGCGAATAGATTTGATAGGAATTTCACTCTGGAACAACATACTAGCTAGAACACCCACCCAACCTCCATGTATATCCACCGTAATAGGACGATTGAAGTTTTCTAACTGTTCTAAGTTTTGTATCAACCATTCTTTGCTTTTTAACTGACCCTGCCAGAAGGCATCCAGAGTCCTTATAGGATCCTTGCTGGACCGGATGGCACACATCCAATAGTGTAGATGTTCAAGATCTATTTGCATTTAGGTATTTTGCTGTCCGCTGAACTGACACAGCTTTCTGTTCTACATAACTGAGGTTCGCTGTATAAACTGAAGCCATCTGTCAGAGTTCCCAAAGGCATATCGTGACAACTGTAGCTTCTTTTCACTTCGTTACCTCTTATTATAACACTTTGATATCCAGAGTTGCACACCCAACCTTTGAATTTGTTAAAATTAAAAGCATTGAATCTTTCTGCCTGGTCAAATAGATACTCTTGATCATTCTGATCATAAAGAGATATTTGATAAAGTTCTTCTCCTGCTACCTGCTGAGGGAATCCAGTCTGCATCAAATTAATCATTTCGTCTGTATAACCATCTACAACACGACTGGCTGTGGGATCGCTCTGCGGTTTAAGTGTAACGTTGATTCCACGATCATTTAATCTTTGGCATCTTTCGTACAGATCAAAAAACTTTTCTGGAACCATAACCTGATTAACAGTCACATAGACATTGTCGTACATCAGCTGTAGACATTTGTCTCCAAACTCTTGTTCTTTGGCAAACTCTGCATGGTAACTGGCTGTGATACTTCTTCTCTGTAGGTTGGCAGTTATGTTTGACCAATTTTTCCACCATTTAGAACCAGGACTGAGATTCGTGGTCATATGTATGCTTTGATAAGGTGTGTCGACACCATCATCTAAGTATCTAAAAAGATCCGGCAACTGTTTATAAGCCGTGGGCTCACCTCCTGAAAAACTCCAATGAAAATCTGTGAAGCCATTTGTCCTTGCCTGACTTTTGATTTGATCAATAGCACGAGTGTAGACCTCAAAATTTTGATAGTCTTGAATATCTGCCCTTGCATAAGGCCAACAGTATGAGCATTTGTAATTACAGAATCTGCCCAGGATCCAACTTACAGAAAACAAAGGCCTCTGTAACATTGTCCTTTGTCCAAATTTTACAATGCTTTGAAATGGAATTTTTTGAAAGTCGTGCATAAACTGAAGTTATTTAACCTATTGAGTGTTGTTTTTTAAAGATTAAGGTTATATAATATACTTGTGGTCGTGAGTGGAATACAGGCAGACCTGCCGCCTCTCCGTAAGGAAGGCTGGTGCTGGGGCGCCGTCTTAGACAAAGCCTTTGTAGGTTCGAATCCTACCGACCACACCAGATTCTATGATAAGTAGAATACTACAATTAAAAGGAAACTTATTATGTCAACAGTAGATCAAATTAAACAACACTTTGAAGAATTTCTATCCGAGGATTCAAAATTCACATCTGGTAACGGTGCAGCTGGAACTCGAGCCCGTAAGGCATTGGCCGAACTAAGCAAAGCTATCAAAGCCAGAAGAAATGAAATCACAGAAGAAAAAAATGCCCGTAAAGAAGCAAAAGCCGCTGCCAAAGCCTAATATGGATGAGGACCGTAACTTTGTTATCAGTGCCAGCGGCACTGATAGCATTTCTATGTCTGATGATATTATTCTAGACTTAGGTACTGGAGGACCAGCACTGCAATTAGATGATGTTCAGACCATAACATTGGATGAACTGAACATGACATCGACTATCACTTTGCCAACATCTTCCTATACCATAGCCGGTGGCGGTGGCACTTCAGGAATTGGAAACATCTATAATGTAGGCACCAGCTATAATTGGACTAATACTGTCAGCACCACTCCTACGGTGAATATTACCAGCGATGGCGTTAATATCGCGCCAGGTGCTGATTTAAAAATTGGTAATGTTAGCCTAAAAGAATTTATATCGAAAATGGAACAGAGACTTTCAATCCTTGTTCCTGATCCGGAAAAATTAGAAAAGTTCGAGGCTTTGAAAAAAGCCTACGAACACTATAAGACAATGGAATCCCTGTGCTTCCCAGAAGAGAAAGAAGAGAAAGAATGAATGTTAAACTGGTATCCTATTCACAGCCCACAGCAGAATTTGCAGATATGGGCATCGCTGATGCGCAGGAACTCATTGCGTATTGCGCCCGTGTCTCAAATCCATCAAATCAATTCAATACAGAGACATCAGAGAAGCTTATACGATATCTTGTTAAACACGCACACTGGTCACCCCTTGAAATGGTATCAGCCTGCGTTGAAATCACCACAACCAGAGATATCGCAAGACAGATCCTACGTCACAGATCATTCTCCTTTCAAGAGTTCAGTCAGCGATATGCTGACCCTGTTAAAGACCTCTCGTTCGTATTGCGAGAAGCACGACTGCAAGATCCAAAAAACAGACAGAACAGTGTCGAGACAGATGATGAACGCCTACAACGAGATTGGGAACGTCAGCAACAACAGGTTATCGACTATGCTAGAAGTGCCTACGAATGGGCTATCGCTAAGGGCATAGCCAAAGAACAAGCTCGATCTGTGTTACCAGAAGGTTTGATTGAAAGTCGGTTGTATATGAACGGTACTCTAAGATCTTGGGTACATTTCATAGAATTACGATCCGGCAATGGAACCCAAAAGGAGCACCAACTGGTTGCGCTGGCCTGTGCCAAAGCTATCGCTGCTATTTTTCCTATGTCCGAAAGTTTGATAAAAAATGGATGAGGAAGTCAAAAAGTTCTGTGAGAACTATGAGGTCCGTGTCCTAAACGATTCCATACGCAGGGCACGGTATCATCCTCCAAAGTTTTTTACAGAGCCAATCCGTGCCGACATCATTAGGAACGATGTAGTAGAATACGAAACAGAACGTGTGATTACTATGGAAATTCCAGAAGGAAGACTCAAAACACTTATTGAACTTGAAAAAAGATTTTTCAAATGGCACCATCACAGCAAACACGAAATTGATATGTTTCAAACACTTATGGACAAAGAGCGAGAAGAAGCACACTATCGTCATACCAATCCTGCTGTCCAAAAAGCCTATGAGCAATATTCAATTATGCTCAATTTGGCAGGCTATCAACGAAAATTTTGAATCATTTTTGAATCATATTGACAGGTTTTACAAGATCTCGTATAATTAAGTTGTTCTACAGAGAGAAACTATTATGAGAAATTATTGGACTTGCTCAAAATTTGCAGATTGGCTGCGAGGTTCTGACAAGCCTACGGCTGCGACTGGTAAAGAATGGGGTCAGTGGAAACGTGCTTCTAAAGAAAAGCATCCTGTTCGCTATTGGATCGCAGAAGAAGGTCTTGATCATTTACAAGATGTTTGGTGTTATATCCCCGAAAGGATCAATGATGTACGCTATTATATCAACAATCGCTGGGTCACTAAAACCCACTGTCTTACTGCTCATCCAAGCGACATTAAGCGTGGCACTTGGCGTGATGTTGGCAACCGCTTTCTTCCATGTCTTTTTAACGAACTTGTGGATTTTATTGAAATAGAGCAGGCCTGGCATCACTGCCTTTGGGATGACGAAGCCCGTAAGAAATACCGCTATCCTTGGTGGCGTCGTTGGTATCGTCAATGGCGCTGCCCAGAAGCAGGTATTGACTACTGTAAATGGGCTATGACTCTAACCAACGCAGAGTTTTTGGACGATGATCAAAAGCATCTCGCAGAACCTACCTATCAGGCCAAAGCTGCCAAAGAAATGCTGGAACTATATACTTGGTGGAAGGAAGTATATCCAAATCGACCAGATCCTTACGATGCCAGCGGATGGAGTGCCTACTGCGATATGCGCAGAGCCAAGGGCTATGACCTATTGGATATGGAAGACAAAACTCCTGAAGAAGCGGAAATGTGTCGCACAGCACTTGACAAGAGCCGTGAGATCGAAGAAGCATACAACAAAGAAGATGAAGAGATGATGATCCGTTTGATCAAAATCCGCGAATCACTGTGGACTTAAAATGAGCCTTTTAGATAATCAAAATCACAGCACTGACGAGTTGTATGTTAAATATCTACAGTTCGCAGGTGTAATGTTAGAAGACTACGAGCCAATCGAGATTGCAGGTATTATGGTAATCCAGGCTCTGAGTCTTTATCGTTCTTGTCTGAATGAAGAAGACTATCAAAAAATGGTCAAAACTATATATGATCATAGGGATCAAGTAAAAACTTTTTAAAATGAAAACACAAGCGCCAGCAGAAGGCATACTACAAAAAAACGATTGGGGTGACAGCAAAGTCTACAAAATCGTTTGCGATTGCGGATCTGATGATCATTCTCATGATCTATGGGTCGAAGCAGAAGACATCGGTGTTACAGTGACCATTTACGCTACTGTAAAATCACCTTGGTGGTCTATGAATCGTTTCAAACAGATTTGGACATTGTTAACCAAAGGTTATCTTGAGCATCAAACAGTGTTGACAATGAACGAACAAGTGTCATATAATTACGTTGAAACATTAAAAATAGCAATCGAAGATGTCAAACAATTTAAACAAGATCGTTTCAAAAAGTCCTGATCGACATACCTTTCAACGCGAAGGTTATGTAAAACGTCAGACCGAAAAAGGCGAGCCTATTAATGAAGACTATCTAGATTATTTTACAAAGATAATTGAAGACAGTAAACGCAAGTTCGACGATGAAAAAAGCCGTGTTCGTAATATGGAATACGATCTGCTGACCACTGATTGGATTTTAGAAAAGGTTCGTTCAGATGAAGCTTATGCTCAAAATTTATATGCCTCTATGTGCAATAACGGGTTCATCAAATTAGAAGTGATTCCAATTCTTACCCAGGAAGAATGGAGTTGCTCTTGGAGATATGCAGGCGGTATCATTGCTGATATGCGACAACAAGGCGATTATATAGATTGGTACTGTAGTGGTATTCGTGATATCGGTGTGTATCCACCTGCCAAAGAAGATGAACAACTTACTGTGGAACAACAGGCCAGAGCAGAAATTGTTAAGAGATATGTCGGCGAAGGCTGCATAACCGACGAGATCCGGAACGATCTCCAACGTCTTGGTTGGGCAGTGGCGCCCGGTGGAGACTGGGAAAACTTTACATAACCTAAAAGGAGTTTATTTTCTAAAATGACCTGGGAACTTTATGAGGTCTGGTCCGAAGATTCTGAGGGCCACGAAGAGCTTATCGATACAACCAAGAGCCGTAAAGAAGCTATCCAATTAGCCAAAAAGGCTATCAATGAAGGCGCCGATGTTGCCAAAGTGATTAGAGAAACCGAAGACGGTGACTATGAAGAAATTGAGCGGTTGACATCATGACAGTTTGGTACTATAATACATATATACTGTTAAACATTAGGAGCAATTGATGGCCAAAGCCGCTACCAAAACTCGTGTAACTAAAAAGCACGTTGCAGAACATCGCTCAAATTCAAAACGAGATCTAAGTCCAAAATGGGATGGTCACGAGACTATGTCCACAGACGAATTCTATATGCACTTTCGTCGATCTATGGATTACTATCGCGTAGAGTTCAGTGGGCGTGATCTTAAGCCTAAGGTTATCAATTGGATGAGTGCGAACGGATACACTAAGGATCAAATCAAAGCCTTTAAAGACACTAAAGATTTCCGTTGTAACGGCACAATGGGTGGTATTGCTGCCAACCTACTGCGAGGTATGCCTCCGGTCCGTTCTGATTTCAACGAAGGTCGTAACACTGCCAGTTGGCTGGGTGATCAAATTTCTAAGATCGTTCTAGAAGGCAAAGACGACTACGAGCCAGAAGTTGTTGAGGAAAAAGTCTCTGGACCTGTGATGAGTATTCAGGATCGTGTAAGAGAAGCTACCTTTGCTATGACTGAAGAAATCGAAGATACTCTAGAGTCTTTCAGCAATGATCCGGAAGGTTTTGATCCAAAAGCTTTCAAAGTATTGAATCTACTGCGTGGGAAACAGACCAAAGCGGCCCATGCACGTATTATCAAAGACTTCTATCAGCGTCAATACAACGAATATTTGGAACTACAAGAAGGCAAGTGTGAACAGCTCAAAGAAGCCTACAGACATCGTACCAAAGCACAGATCAAAAAAATCGTAGCCTTTTATCAGGAAATTCTCAGCGCCTGCGATATGCTGATGCAGGAAGCCAAAGTAAATCGCAAGCCTCGGGCTAAAAAATCTAAGCCTGTCGAAAAGGTCATTGAAAAGCTGAAGTTCCTTAAACAAGATGACAAGCTCAAACTGGTCTCTGTCAATCCTACAGATATCGTGGGTGCCAAAGAGCTGTGGGTTTATAATATCAAAACCCGTAAGTTGGGCAAATATGTAACGTCAGAATTCGGCGAACTAGGAGTTAAGGGTACTTCACTGACAGGTTTTGATGAAACTCGGTCCGTACAAAAGACCCTGCGCAAGCCCGAAGAACAACTCAAAGAGTTTAAAGCTGCGGGTAAAGTAGCTCTGCGTAAGTTCCTAGAGGACATTAAAGCAGTAGATATCAAGCTCAACGGACGTATCAACGAAGATACGATACTACTCAAAGTGTCATAATATTGATCTGTCATAGTTCTAAATAAATACTAGACTATGACAGACCAAACAAACCTAGATAAAGCAATCGCATATCTTGGCACAGCTCTAAAAGATCTGGCCAACAATACTAAACCAGTTGTTGATTTCAACGATGTTGTAAAATCAATCCCAAAAAGAGGATTGAGCGGAGATCATATCACTGGCGGAATTATCACTGCGTTCAGTAGTTTAGGCATCAAAGACGATGCTACCAGTACCAAACTATTGGTAAGCAACGATGGTGTAAAAATAAGTGTATTGGCTGTTGATCAAATACAAGGCAATTTATCAGTAGCTGATACGATCACAGCACAGAATCTCACGCTCACTGGTCATTTAAAAGCAGCTACCATAGAAGTAACTGAAATCAAATCAGATACTAGAATAGAAAGATCTGCCTCGCTGGAGTTTAAGAAAACTGACAGCGAATCTCTAGAAAACAAAGGTCTATGGTGGATCGGTGAAGGCTATGCAAAACAGTTGGTATACAAAGCATATCCTGACAGATTCTTCAGCACAGAAACTATTGATATACACAAAGACAAACACTATGCTATCAATGGAGTGCCTGTTTTATCGCCGAATGAGTTAGGTAATACTGTAACCAAAAGTTCACTGAGAGAACTAGGTAGACTACGCGGATTGATAGTTGATGGCGATGTCATTATTGATCAATACATAGTCTATAGTTCGAATACAAATAGACTTGGATTAGGTACCGAAGAGCCTAATGCAGCGTTCTCTGTACTTGAAGATGGCGTTGAAGTAATGCTAGGTACCAAAGATCAAACTAGAGGTATAGTTGGTACTTTTGGTAGTTTGCCATTTGATATTGTTACAGACAATACCGCAAGGATCACTGTGCAGCCTAACGGAGATATTGTTCTTGGTAACTACAATCAGTTTCCAAGTAAGGTTTTCGTTCACGGCAAATTATCAATTGGGGCAAAAACTCCAGACGAACGTGCAGCTCTACACGTTCAAGGATCTATTAAATTTGATGATAGATTACATCAATACGGAGAGAGATTTCCTAGCAGCGGAAATTATAACAAAGGTGACATAGTTTGGAATACTGACCCTAGACCAGGTTCATACATTGGTTGGGTATGTATTTCAGCCGGAGCTCCTGGCATATGGTTACCCTTTGGAGACATCAAGCCAACACTGTGAACTCCCTGATAGTGCTTGGCAACGGCGAAAGTAGAACTGCCGTTCAACTCAATCTATTACAAAAATATTTCACACTAATAGGATGCAATGCTGTGCATAGAGATATCACGGTGCAACATCTTATCTGCTGTGATCATCGTATGGTCTACGAAGCTCTAGAGAATCAAAACAATATCTCAAGCAGAATCTATGTTAGAGAAAGATTCTATCGGGCATTCAAAAAAATTCAAAAAAATAAAAATATTTTTCAGCTACCTCCTGTACCGACCACAGGAACCATTAAAAGAGATAATCCAGAACACTGGGGTAGTGGACCCTATGCAGTATTAGTTGCCAGTCTTCAAGACATCGAACAAATATTTTTAGTCGGTTTTGATCTATATCCATCAAACGATAAATTTAATAATATCTACAAAGGTACAAAAAATTACAACAATGCTGATTCGAACCCTGTAGATCCTAGCTATTGGATATATCAAATATCTGAGACCGTGAAATATTTCGATAACAAAAAGTATATTGTGGTTAATTACAAAGATTGGCAAATGCCCAAAGAATGGTTGTTAGATAATGTATCTTTTATGGACATAGAAAATTTCAAGAAATGCTATCAGGATATTGCTTAAACAATAAATATCCTGTATTATATACACAGAGGACTTACATGACGCTCAACCCTCTTTAAATACTCTGCGTGTCATCAAACTTACTCGCTTTATGCATAGGAGGCAAGAGATGGCGAAATTTTATTCTACAAAAACTTATGGCAATGACAGAGGTCTGTCATGTTGCTTTAGACAATGGCGTGCCGCACACAGTCATTGTTCACTACTTCACGGTTACTCAATTGGTATTAAACTGGTATTCGAATGTGATACACTGGATGAAAAGAATTGGGGCATGGACTTCGGTGGACTCAAAGACTTCAAGGCCTGGGCTGATTGGATGTTTGATCATACCACCATTATTGCTGAGGACGATCCGTTACTAGATCGATTCAAAGAACTCAGTGGTTGGAGCTCTGATCCAGAACACGACGGCAATCCAGAACGTGTGCAGGTCGAACCCTATCGTAGATTAGGTGTCTGCGATCTACGTATCGTTGAAGGAGTAGGCTGTGAACTATTTGCTAAAATGTGCTATGACAAGATGGATTGGTTATTAAAGAACGGCAATCATCGTTATCCACTGAATCCCACAGTTCGTATTAAATCTGTAGAAGTATTTGAACACGCCGGTAACTCTGCTACCTACGAAGGATGAATAGTTTTGAAAAGATATGGGCCCGGGCCACTGGACACCTAATGGGGCATACGGACGATGATCGTCCCGATGTCCCTATCCTTACTGTGCGAGAAGCAAGAATAGCTTTATTTCTCAAAACCTTTTGGGTAGTAATTCATATCATTACTTGTTTGTTTATTATTGCCAATGTAATTAGACATTGGTAAATAATAATATGCACATATTTTCAATTAATCATATTGAGGCCAGTAATAAGAATAAAATTTTTCTAATTGCTGGCCCTTGTCAAATAGAAAGTCAAACTCACGCACAACAAACTGCAGGAAAAATTCAAGAAATCTGTCAAAGTCTAGACATTGGTTTTATCTACAAAAGCAGTTTTGACAAAGCCAACAGATCTAGCATTTCTACTAAACGTGGATTAGGTCTTGACGAAGGATTACAGATTTTAAATTCTGTAAAACACGTTTTGGGGGTGCCTACGTTGACCGATATTCATGAACCGTGGCAGGCTGAAGTAGTCTCTGACTCTGGCATAGATGTACTGCAAATACCAGCCTTCCTTTGTAGACAAACTGATTTACTGTTGGCAGCAGGTGCAACAGGCAAATCGATAAATGTTAAGAAAGGGCAGTTTCTTGCGCCACACGATATGAAAAATGTTGCCGAGAAGATTGCCTCCACAGGCAACAGTCATATTATGTTATGTGAAAGGGGCTATAC
>JACCDG010038084.1_pt1 | contig 15592 bp, 12 predicted proteins | sample 7442471 | NCBI WGS metagenome assembly JACCDG01 (sample SAMN15323444, study PRJNA562643) | freshwater metagenome | isolation source: river surface water | place: USA:Blue River Watershed | collected 2017-08-17
AACGGGCGCTGATCCAGAAAGCACTGGCCCACACCGGCGGCCGGCGCATAGAAGCCGCCACGTTGCTGGGCTGGGGGCGCAACACGCTGACACGCAAGATTCAAGAGCTGGGCATGGACAGCCCGGCTCTCTCAGGCTGAATCACACCGCCCTGGTAGCCCATACCCACGCGGCCTGCAGCCTTGCCTGCAGGCCGCGTTGATATTGGCACCTGGCAGGCTGCAAGCATAATGGGCGCCCTTGAGGCAGACATTGTTTCTGCCATATCCGATGTGCCTGCCGATACAGATATGTTTTTGTGCATGCAAAATATATTGACTGATAATTACTCTCAAATGATAATGGTTATCGTTTGTATGAGGTGTGGCACTGCCCGCACCTCCTGTTCATAGCCAGCCATCCATGCATTGTGTTGCCGTGGTAGCCCGCCAGTTTTGACTTGAGAGGGATCCATGGTTCACGCGCACCTTGTGCCGACGGTGTTTCGCCGGCGTCACCTTTGTCTTCTGCTGGCCCTGATGGGGGCTGGTGTTTCTCCTGTCGTGGCCGAAGAGGCGCTGCAGCTGGCCGATGCCGGCAGTGCCCGGTCCGGGCGCATGTTGCGGCCAACGGTTGTGACTGCAACCCGTTATGAGGCCGAGCCGGATCAGCTTACCGCCACCGTCACCAGCATCAACCGCGAGCAGCTGGAGCAACGCCTGCCGCTGGACGAGGCCGATCTGTTCCGCGATCAGCAGGATGTGGTGATGGCGCGCGACATGCGCCGCCATGGCTCCACCCGCGTCAATATCCGTGGCATCGAGGACAACCGCGTGTTGCAGTTGGTGGATGGCGTGCGTCTGCCGGACTTTTTCAACGGTGGCGGCCCCACCAACTACACCATGAGCACCTCGGCTGCGCCGATGACCGATTTCCTGCGCCAGGTGGAAATCGTGCGTGGCCCGGCCTCCAGCCTGTATGGCTCGGATGCGCTGGGCGGCGTGGTGGGGTATCTGACACTGGAGCCGCAGGATCTGCTGCGTGACGATGCCAAATACGGCGTGCGTCTGCGTGGTGGCTATTCCAGCGCCAACGATGCCCTCTCTGGCAGTGTGGTGGGTGCGGCACGTGGCGAGCGCGTGGACATGCTACTGGCTTACGCGCAGGCCAATGGCCACGAAACCGGGAATATGGGCACTGACGACAGCTTCGGCCCGAACCGCTCCACCCCCAACCCGGCCGATACGCAGGATCGCGGCGCGCTGGCCAAGGTGGTATGGCGGCCGCAGGCCGGCCACAAGCTGACAGCGGCGCTGGAAGGGCGCAAGCAGGATGTGCAGACCGAGATCATGCGGATACCGGCATCGCTGTCGAAAATCACCTCAATGCAGGGCGACGATCAGAGCGAGCGCAGCCGTTTTGGCCTGGAATACCAGCACACACCGGCCGCCAGCTTTTATCAGCGGCTGTTGGCACGCGCCTATTATCAGGATGCAAAAACCGACAACCTGAACCGGCAGCGCCGCAGCAACACCACCTATTCGACCGCCAGCGGTTGTTCTGCCTCGCGCCCCGGCACCGCCAGCTGCGATATCGAACAGCGTTTCCAGCTAGAGCAGACGACCGCCGGGCTTGGCCTGCAGTTCGATTCGGAATGGCAGCAGGGTGATATTGGCCATCTGTTCAGCTACGGCCTTGATCTGCTGCGCCAGAATGTTTCGACGCTGCGCGATGGAACGGTGGTGAATGTCGCCACCGGTGCCGTCACCCATGCGCTGGCTGGCGAAAACTACCCGCTGCGCGATTTTGCCGATGGCCAGACCGATACCATCGGCCTCTATCTGCAGGACGAAATCGCCTTCCAGGATCGCAGATTCCTGCTGACACCGGGCCTGCGTTACGACCACACCGACCTGCAGCCCAAGGTGGATGATCTGGCGCAGCAAGTGCTGACCGTGATCAAGCGTGAAGCCGTGGCGCAAACCCATAGCCGCGTATCGCCCAAACTTGGCGCCCAGTGGAACCTGCAGCCACAACTGGCGTTGTTCGGCCAGATCGCCTCGGGCTTCCGCGCACCCAACTACAACGAGGTCAACGGCGCTTTCCGCAATGCGGCACAGATGTATGCCACGGTGCCCAACCCCGATCTGCGCCCGGAAACCAGCGTCGGCGTGGAACTTGGCCTGCGTGGCCGCAGCGGTCCGCTGAACGGCCAGTTTGCGCTGTTTGACAACCGCTACAAGGATTTCATCGAAAACGTCAAACTCAACTGCCCGAGCGATCCGATCTGCATCAACATCGCCGGCGTGCCATACACCACCTATATGTCGCAGAACCTCAGCCGGGTACGCATCTGGGGTGCCGAACTGCGCGGTGGCTGGGCGCTGGCGCCGCAATGGCGTGCCGACATGGCGGTGGCCTACGCCCATGGCGACAACACCGAAACCCATCAGCCGCTCAACAGCGTCGAGCCTCTGCGCGGCATGCTTGGCCTGAGCTGGGACAACAGCGTTTTCGGCAGCGATCTGCGCCTGAACGCGGCGCAAAGCAAAAACCGCGTGGATGACAGCAGCGGCGAATGGTTCAAGACACCGGCTTATGCCGTGGTGGACCTGGCCGGCTGGTACAAGCCCAGCGCCAACAGCAAGCTGGTGCTGGCCGTCAACAATCTGTTCGACCGCAAATACTGGCTGTGGAGCGACATCCGCAACGCAGATGGCTACAACCCCACTGCGCCGGAGTTCTATACCCAACCGGGGCGCAATCTGCGTCTCTCACTGCAGGCCGATTTCTAATCTCGTAGCCCCTTGTGCCGGCAGGCCCGTGGTTTGCCGGCAATTTTTTGCATGATTGGCTGAAGTTCGATGAATGTAGTGCGTTATTGTCTGGGTTTGTTGCTGTGGCTGGCTGCCGTGTGCCAGGCGCAGTCGGTATTGATTATTGCCACCTCGCCGGTGCCGCAGGGCAAGCTCACCTTGCTGCGCGAGATCGGCCAGCAGCAGGGCCTGCAGATGCAGGCCGAGCTGGTGGAGAAATTGTCGCCGCAGGCGCTGCCGGGCCTGTTTGCCGGGCGCGATCTGGTGATATTCGATGCCGGCCGCGAACACATGCAGGCCGTTGTCCGTGGCCGGCTGGCACCGGCTTTGCCGGGGCTGAAAGCACCGCACATCTGGATGCGCGATGACGCGCCGCAGGCGCAGGGTTTGCCACCGGCGCTGGCGCAGCGGCTGCACGCCTATTTTGTGAATGGCGGGCGTGCCAATTTCGAAAACTTCTTCCGCACCCTCAACGCCCATTTTGCCGGCCGTTCCGCTGACGGCATCGCGCCGCCGTTCGTGTTTCCCGAAATGGCGGTGTATTACCCCAAGTCGCCGCAGCAGATTTTTGCCAGCCCGGCAGATTATTTGCGCTGGCGCGGCATCGACCCCGCCCAACGCCCGCCCACGGTGGCGATTGCCTTTCACCAGCAATATCTCGGTGCCGAAATGATGATCCAGATCGACGACCTGATCCGCCGCATCGAGGCCGGTGGCGGGCTGGCGCTGCCGTATTACGCCGGGGTGATGGGGCCGCATGCTGCCATGCTCACCGTCAACGGCCAGCGGGTGGCCGATGTGGTGATCAACACCCAGATCGTGCTCGACCCGGAAGGGCGGCGCAAGGAACTGGCGGCACTCGGCATTCCGGTGCTGCAATCGCTGGCTTACCGCAAGGGCGACGTGGCCGACTGGCGCGCCGACCCGCTCGGGCTGGCGCTGATGGATGTGCCGTTTTATCTGGCGCAGGCCGAATACACCGGCATCATCGACCCGATGGTGACGCACGCCAGCAACAAGCTGGATGGCAGCATTGCAGTGATCGACGAACAAAGCCAGGCGCTGGTCAACAAGGCGCTGAACCTGGTGCGCCTGCAGCGCCTGCCGAATGCCGACAAGCGGCTGGCGGTGCTGTTCTGGAACTACCCGCCGGGCGAAAAAAATCTCTCCGCCTCGTATCTCAACCTGCCGCGCAGCTTTGTCGGCACCCTGCAGGCGCTGCAGTCCGCCGGTTATCGAACCCGGCCGCAGGATGAAGACTGGCTGGTAAGCCGCCTGCAGCGCCTGCTGGCGCCGTTTTACCGCGACGGCCAGCTGGCCGGCCTGTTGCGCGACGACCTGGCCGAGCGTCTGCCGCTGAAAACCTACCGCGCCTGGCTCAGGCAGCTGCCGCCGACTGTGCAGGCCGAACTGCAGCAACGCTGGGGCGATCCGGAAAAATCGGCGATGGTGCTGCGCGACGGCGGCGAGCCGGTATTCGTGATTCCGCGGCTGGCCATCGGCCAGGTGATTTTTTCACCGCAGGCGCCGCGTGGCGAAAAATGGGAAGACAAGGAAAAGGCGCTGTATCACTCCACCACCGCCGCCCCCTCGCATTTCTATCTGGCGCAATACCTGTGGCTGCGCGCCGGCTACCAGAGCGATGCCATCATCCACTACGGCACCCACGGCTCGCAGGAATGGCTGCCGGGCAAGGAGCGCGGCCTGTCGGTGAACGACTACCCGCTGCTGGCGGTGGGCGATGTGCCGGTGATCTACCCCTATATCGTCGACAACATCGGCGAGGCGCTGCAAACCAAGCGCCGTGGCCGCGCCGTCACCGTCACCCACCAGACGCCGCCGTTTGCCCCGGCCGGGCTGCACCAGCGCCTCACCGAAATCCACGACCTGCTGCACGCCTGGCTGGCGCAGGACGAAGGCGCGGTGAAGCAGCAGCAGGCGCAGGCGCTGCGCAGCAAGGTGCGCGCCGAACGTATCGACCTCGATATGGGCTGGGACGACGCCCGCATCAACGCCGACATGCGCGGCTTCGTCAACGCGCTGCACGATCACCTGCACGAACTGGCGCAAACCGCCCAGCCGATGGGCCTGCACAGCTTTGGCAATGCGCCGCAGCAGGCCCACCGTATCGGCACAGTGCTGATGATGCTGGGCCAGCCATTCTGGGAGGCCGCCGCCAAAGCCGCCGGCCAGCCTGATTCTGAACTGGACGAAGCGCTGATTGCCGACTACGCGAAACTGGCCGACACCCCGCCGTGGAAGCTGCTGAGCGGCTATCTCGACGGCAGCCTGCCAGCCCCGCGTGATGCGGCACTGGCAAAAATGCTGGCGCAGGGCAAACGCTGGTACGACGAGCTGGGCGCGGCGGGCGAGCTGCAGGGGTTGTTGTCGGCGCTGGCGGGTGAACACCGGCCCACTTCCTACGGCGGCGATCCGATGAAAAACCCGGATGCCCTGCCCACCGGCCGCAACCTGTATGGCTTCGACCCCTCGCGGGTGCCGACCAAAGCCGCCTGGCAGGCCGGCAAAGAAGCCGCCGAGGCGCTGATCGCCGCGCACCGCGCCAAAACCGGCAAGGCACCGAAAAAGCTGGCGTTTTCGCTCTGGTCGGTGGAAACCATGCGCCACTACGGCCTGCTGGAAGCACAGGCATTGTGGGCCATGGGTGTCGAGCCGGTGTGGGATGCCGGCGGCCGGGTGGTGGATGTGAAACTGGTGCCGCGCAGTGCGCTGCAGCGGCCACGGGTGGATGTGGTGCTGTCGGCCACCGGCCTGTATCGCGATCATTTCCCCAATGTCATGAAGCAACTGGCGAAAGCCGTTGAGCTGGCGGCCCGTGCGCAGGAACAGGACAACCCGCTGTATGCCAACAGCCAGGCGCTGCAGCGCAAACTGCAGGCGCAGGGCATTGCCCCCGAGGCCGCGCAGCGCGCAGCAGAAACACGGATTTTCTCCTCGGCATCCGGCCGCTACGGCACCGGGCTGGACGACGCAGCGCTGGCCACCGACACCTGGAAAAACCAGGCCGAAGGCGACCGCAAGCTGGCCAGCCTCTACCTCTCGAAAATGCAGTTTGCCTACGGCAGCGACGAAGCCAGCTGGGGCAGCCAGGGCATTGCCGGCGCCGGCGGCAAGGCAGCGCAGATCAACCTCTACGCCGAACACCTGAAAGGCACCGAAGGCGCCGTGCTGTCGCGCACTTCCAACCTCTACGGCATGCTCACCACCGACGATCCTTTCCAGTATCTGGGCGGTATCGGCGCAGCGGTGCGCATGCTCGACGGCAAGGCGCCCGAGCTGTACATCTCCAACCTGCGCGGCAGCGGTGCCGGCAAGGTGGAAGGCGCGGCGGCGTTTCTGGCCAAGGAGCTGGCCACGCGCAACTTCCACCCCGGCTATATCAAGGGGCTGATGGCCGAAGGGTATTCCGGCACGCTGCAGGTACTCGACAGCGTCAACAACTTCAGCGGCTGGACCACCGTCTCGCGTGAAATCGTGCGCGACGACCAGTGGCAGGAATTCGTCGAAGTCTACGTGCGCGACAAACACAAGCTCGGCCTGAAGCAGTGGTTTGCGCAGAACAACCCGCATGCCCTGGCGCAAAGCATCGAACGCATGCTGGAAATGGCCCGCCACGGCTACTGGCAAACCGACGCCGACACCCTGAAAGAACTGAAACAGACCTACCGCCAGCTGGCGCAGCAACACGATGTGCGCAGCGACAACCAGGCATTCAATCAGTTTGTCGCCGCCGGATACGGCCTGGCAGGCAGCCTGCCGGCGCTGCCGGCGCAGGCGCGCAACACCGCTGCCAGCCAGCGTGCCAGCCAGCAGTCACAGATGCTGGAGCCCACCCCGGTGCCGCCGCCGATCCGGGGCATGCGGCTGGAAAAAGTGCAAAACCCGACCCCCGCAGCACCGCTGCCCCTGGCGCTGGCCGGCGGTTATCTGCTGCTGGGCATGAGTTTTGGCGGCGGAATGCTCGCTGCGCGCCGGCACGCACGGGGAGAATGAGCATGAAAGCAAGGTATTACAGCGCACTCTTCACCTGCCTGGCCTGCACCTGCGCGCTGGCCGACGAGGCCGCGCCCACGCTGCAGACCATCAGCGTGACGGCATCAGGCCAGCCCGACGAAGACCGCCGTGCCGCCGTCACCCAGAAAACCATACTCGACCGCGCCGCCATCGAAGCACTGGGTGGCCTGAGCATTGGCGAGGTGATTCGCAAGCTGCCCGGCATCGATGCCGGCGCTTATGCCGGCGACGGCAACCCGAGCGCCAATGTGCGTGGATTGGGGCGCGATGCGGTGCAGTTTCTGGTGGATGGCGAGCGCCCCACCGCCAACAGCCGCTACGCGCTGACCAATATTGCCCGGCTGCCGGCCGGTGAACTGGAGCGGGTGGAAATCCTGCGCGGTGCCTCGGCCGAAACCGGCGGTGCCGCACCGATCACCGTCAATCTGTTGCTGAAAAAGGCGCGGGCGCAAGCCAGCCGCAGTGTCCGGGCGGCCGTCGGCGTGCGCGGCAACGAATTCAACAGCCAGCTCAGCGCCAGCCTGGGCGGCGGCGAGCAGGGGTTTGCCTGGCTGCTGCCGCTGACCTACAACCACCACGGCATGCCGCTGGAAAAACAGCTGCAGCGCCAGGCGTTCAGCCAGGGCCAGCTCACGCTGCAGCAGCACGAAAGCGAAACCAGCCCGTATACGCTCGACGAATTCATCGTTTCGCCGCGCCTGAGCTGGCGCGAGGCTGGCAGCCAGATATCGCTGTGGCCCAGCCTGTATCACAACCAGGGCGAAAAAGTCAGCCATTTCCAGCGCCAGCCGGCCAGCAGCAGCCAGCCCGGCAGTGTCGACTGGGATGAGCAGGAAGACAGCCAGCTGACCATTGCCCGCGTGCGGCTGGAAGGCGAAACCCGTGCCGCCGGCGGCAAACTCTCGGGCCGGGTGGCGCTGATGGATGGCCGCCGCAACAGCGATACCCAGCGCCAGTGGCTGAACGATCAGGGCCTGGCCGGGCGCACGCTGGAGCAGCTGCGGCGCGACGAAAACGAGTTGTCGTCGTCGCTGCGGCTGGATCGTGCCGCCGGCGACGGCATGGTGTCGCTGGGGCTGGAGCAGGGCTGGCTCAAGCGCCGCGAGCGGCAGCAGATCAGCGGCAGCCAGAGCAGCAACAGCGATGACAGCAGCGGCACCCAGCAATGGAGCCTGTGGGCGCAGCACGAATGGCAACCCCAGGCGGCATTGACGCTGACCGCCGGCCTGCGGGGCGAAACCCTGCGCCTGGAAAGCGAAACGCGCGTGCATCGCGCCAGCCAGCTGGCACCCTCGCTGGCGGCGCGTTACGACTGGGCGAGCGATCTGGTGCTGCGCGCCTCGATCGGCAGCGGCATCAAAACCCCCAAGCTGGAAGAACTCTCGGCGCTGAGCGTGGCCGGCAGCAGCTACAACAGCCCGCTGGAGCCCGACCGCGCCGGCAACCCCGAGCTGCAGGCAGAACGCAACGTCAACCTGGAACTGGCGCTGGACAAACACCTGCCGGCCGACACCGGCGTGCTCGGCGCCAATCTCTACCTGCGCCGCACCCACGATTTCATCGAACGCCGTGCGCAACTGGAAACCGGCCGCTGGGTGGAGCGCCCCTATAACCTCGGCCTGGCCACCCATTACGGCCTGGAACTGGATGCCAAACTCAAGACCGAGCGCCTGGGCCTGCCCGGTGGCGCGCTGCGCAGCCATTTCACCCTGCCGCAAGGCCGGGTGGACGACCCGCAACTGGGCCAGACGCGCATGGTGCGCGACCTGCCGCGTTATCAGTGGTCGCTCGGCCACGACCAGAGCCTGCCGGTATGGCAGATGTCGGCCGGTTTTCTTTACAACCTGTATGGCCGCAGCCGTACCGCCATCGGTGATGAGCTGAACAGTAGTCAGTATGCCCGTGGCCTGCTCGATATCTATCTGCTTCGGCGCCTGACACCGCAGCTGAACCTGCGGCTGGAAGCGCAAAACCTGTTGCAGGCCGATCTGCGCCGCCTGTCGGACGCCAGCGCCGGCAGCAACGGCTGGACCCTGGCCAGCAGCGAATCCGGCCAGACCAGCTGGCTGGCCACCCTGGAGGGCAAGTGGTGAACCTGCCCTGCAACCTTTTCCACCCGGCCCGGTGCCGGTTTCAACACCATAACTGAGGGAGCCAACATGCCCAATATCGAACTGACCATGTACCAGATTTCGCAGGTTTTCCTGCTGCCTACGCTGGTGCTGATTGCCGCCCTGTTTTTGTATGCCTTCTGGGTGCTGGGCGAATTCTTGCTGCTGGCGCTGTACCGCCGCCGTGGCCGTGGCCGGCTGCTGCTGGCCGATTACCGCAAGAATCCGGCACTGAGCGTGGATGAGCTGGATGTGCTCGCCCACAAGCAGCTGGAAAACCCGCGCATTGCCAGCCGTGTTACGCCGATGCTGGGGCTGGTGGCCACCATGATCCCGATGGGCCCGGCGCTCAAATCGCTGTCGGACGGCAATCTGGCCAAGGTGTCGGATAACCTCACCGTGGCGTTTTCGGCGGTGATCCTGGCGCTGATTGCCGCATCGATCACCTACTGGGTGGTCAACGTGCGCCGCCGCTGGCTGGCCGAAGAAATGCTGGAAATCGAAGCCCTGCGCGGAGCCACAGCATGAGCCTGAAACTGTTGCACGAACCGGAAACCGAAGATCCGATCCTGTCGGTGGTCAACCTGATCGACATCTTTCTGGTGATCATCGCCGCCTTGCTGATCACCGTGGCGCAAAACCCGCTGATCAACCCGTTCAACAAACAGGACGTGACCGTGATCACCGACCCCGGCAAACCCACCATGGAGGTGATGATCAAGAAGGGCGAGAAAATCGAGAAATACAAGGCCAACGGCAATATCGGCAGCGGCGACGGTGAAAAAGCCGGCGTGGCCTACCGCATGAAGGATGGCTCGATGGTGTACGTGCCGGAAGGCGCGCCCGCAGCAAAATAGGCAGCAAGGCTGCAGGCCGCTCTGGCATTGGCTTGCAGCCCGCCCTGCAAGCCGCGCCGGTATTGGGCTGCAGCCCGGCAGGATCAGGCTGGCTGGTGTGGCGTGTGGGCTGGCTGGCCTGCCTGCATCTGCTGGCCGGCCCGTTGCAGTGCCTGGTAAACCTTGAGTGCAGCAAACGCATCGTTGGCCGCGTAGAGCAATTGCCGTTCAGTCAATTGCGGCAATGACCAGTTTGATGTGCTGACGTGTTTGGATTTGCGGAAATTCTGCTGCAACACCAGCCCCACCGCCGCCCGCGCGCCCGTCGAGCTGCCATAGCCCATCTGGCGGAACGCGTTGTTCAAATCCAGCGCACCAGCCAGGCTGATGCCAAGTTTCTGCTGGATGTGCTGCCGATCCGATTTCAGCTCGAAACCGATTTTGAGCAGCTTTTCATCCTGCAGCAGTTGTGCCAGTGGCTGTGGGTTTTCCAGTTGTTGCAGCTGAAAAATGAAGGCTTTCTCCGGCAGCGCAAATTGCAGCACATGTGGCCCCTTGCTTTGTGCGCCGGCGACAAATGTCGGCCGGGATTCGGTATCGAAGCCGGCCACGCCGGCAGCCAGGATTTCCGCCGCTGCTGCTGCGGATTCAGCCGCACTGCGCACCACTACGATCTGCGCCAGGGTCAGCCCGGCAAAGGGCGGCAGCAGGCTGGTTTCGGCTTTGGAGGGGGGGATTGTCTGCATCGGGCTGGTGTTGTGTCGGCTGCAATGAAACTGCACTATCGAGAAATGTAAATCAGCCTGCAAACCGCTCTGGCATTGGCTCGCAGGCCGGCCTGCAGGGCGCGCTGCTATTGGCTTGCAGCCATGCAGGCAGACTGGCGCCGGTATTGCGCCACCGAGATGATCCGCTGTGCCTGTTTGTCCCAGAGAATGCATTGCAGCGATTGGGGAATCTGTGCCAGCGTAATACGCGGCACATCGCCAAACAGCGCGGCATTTTCTGCATGGCAGGCGCGCAGCCTGTAATTGGGAATACGCGCCGACAAGTGGTGGATGTGGTGATAGGCGATATCCAGCGTCAGCCAGTTGAGCCAGCCCGGCAGGATCAGGAAACTGGTGCCATGTAATGCCGCCTGATCGTAATCCCAGCCCTGATTGCTGCTGGCATAGGCGTGATCAAAATTGTGCTGCACGGTAAACAGCACGATACCGGCGCCACCTGCCAGCGACAGGCTGGCAACATACACCAGCACAAACGGCAGCGGCCCCAGCGCCCATCCCAGCAGCAGCCATAACGGCAGCAGGGCCAGATTGTTCCAGCTCATTGCGCGGTATTGCTGCGCGTCTGACCAGTAGCGGCAGGAAAACGTCCCGGCCGGGCGCGCCAGCGTGTGCCGTAACAGGCCGATGCTGCCGCGCAGCCAGTTGATGCGCGGGTTGAACAGCAGATACATGAAGCCCGCCAGCGGCGCCAGCCAGATGCTGCGGCTGCGGCGGTAACGCGCCTGTTGCTGCGGCGTGAGTGCGGCATACTCATCCACGGTGATGACATTCAGCGGCCCGCGATATTTGTCCCAGTTGCCGTTGTTGGCGTGGTGAAACTGGTGGTGCTGTGACCACACCTGTTGCGGCATGCCGCACAACACGCCAAACACAAAGCCAAAGCCGCGATTCAGGCTGGCGTTGCCGAACAGGCTGTTGTGGCCACACTCGTGCATCAGCACAAACACCCGCAGCAGCATCAGGCTCAGCAGGGGCACCAGCAGCGCCGTCAGCCACCACGATACGTCAAGGCTCCAGGCCACTGCCAGCCACAGTAATGCCAGCAGCAGCAGGGTGCTGCCTGCCTGACGGAAAGCGCGCCAGTTGTCGGTTTCGGCAAAGCGCTGGATCAGCGCACGTTTGGCTTGTTTGACAGCAGCAAGATGGGACACGCAGGACTGGCCTCGATTTTGGTTTGCGGGAGAAAAACCAGAATCAGCCAGCCAACGTTCACCCATATTCCGTTTGCTGGTGGTAGTGATGGCGCTGTTCTGCCAGAAGAGGCCGAAGGTATACCCGATTTTGCCGGGTAGGCCAAGCGGTATAAGTCTGTTGCATCAGCGGTTTAACCGACGCTTGCTGCGCCAACGCTGCATGCACGCCTGCAGCCCGCTCTGGTATTGCCTTGCAGCCCGGCCTGCAGGCCAATCCCGTATTGCCTTGCAGGCCGCTGCCGATGGATCAGTCGATATATTCGAACAGCTTGACGACTTTTTTCACGCCCGAGGTGGTTGACGCCACATCCACCGCAATATCGGCTTCGGCCGGGCGCACCAGCCCCATCAAGAACACGGTGCCGGCTTCGGTGGTGACCTTGATGTGGTTCGGGTTGAGGCTTTGCGCCTTTTCCACCAGCCGGGTTTTGACCTTGGTGGTGAGGTAGCTGTCTTCCACGTATTGCTGGCTGCTGCCCGCATTGCCCACCAGCAGCTCGTTGTAGATCTGGCGCACGCCTGGCACGGCGCGCATCACCCGCTCGGCATCGCCCTTGCCTGATTCTTCCTGCACATAGCCCACCAGCAGCACTTTCTGGTTAAAGCTGATCACATCAATGGTGGCGCGGTTCTGCAGCTGTTCTTTCAGGCGTGCGCTACCCTTGAATTCGATGTTGTTGTCTTCCAGTTGCACCGCGCTGCTGCGGCGGTCGGTGGCAACCACGGCAGCAGCAGCGCCACCCGCTACCACGGCGGCACAGCCGGGCAGGGTGCCAATCAGGGCCAGCGCCAGGCTGGCGGCCAGGATACGTTTCATTCAGTCCACTCCCAATAACATGCAATCAACCGAGTCACACAGGCAATGCAATGCCAGAATGTGCATTTCTTCAATACGGGCGTTGTTGTCGGCCGGCACACACAGCAGCGTGTCTTCCGCCGTCAGCAGGTTGGCCACCTGGCCGCCATCGCCGCCAGTGAGGGCGATCACCGCCATTTGCCGCTCGTGCGCGGTGCTGATGGCTTCGATGATGTTGGCGGCGTTGCCGCCCGGATCAATCGCCAGCAGCACATCCTGTGGCTGGCCCAGCGCGCGCAGCTGTTTCGAAAACACCAGATCGAAATCGTGATCGCGCGCGATGGCGCTCATGGTGGCGCTGTCGGCAGATAAGGAATAGGCGGCGAGGCCGGGGCGCTCTTTGTCAAAACGGTTCAGCATCAGGCTGACAAAACGTTGCGCGGCAGACGCCGAGCTGCCGTTGCCGCAGGCAATGATCTTGCCGTCCACCATCAGGCATTGCATCAGCCGTTCTGCCGCTTGTGCCAGTTGCGGCACCATCAGCTCCTGCGACATCTGGATGGTGTTGATGCTCTCGTTAAAGTGTTGCTGGATGCGGCTTTGCAAGTCCATTGTGTGTGTCAGCTATCGATGATGTTTTGCAGCCACTCGATGGTGGCCGGGGCTTTGCCTTGCAGCAGCACTGCGTCAAAGCGGCACGGTGGGGTCGGGCGCATCTGGCTCAGGTAAAACTGCGCTGTGGCGCTCAGCTTGGCGATCTTGCCGGCGGTGATGGCCTGCGCGGTGCCACCAAAGCCGCTGCCAGTGCGCGCCTTGACTTCAACAAACACCAGCGTTTTGCCATCACGCATGATCAGGTCGATTTCGCCAAAGCGGCAGTGATAATTGCGTTGAACCAGTATCAGCCCGCGTTGTTGCAGAAAATGCAGCGCCTGCTCTTCAGCGGCTGCGCCGGCCGGGTTCATTGGTCGTTTGGCTCGCTGTTTTCCGCCGGGCCTTCGCCCGAGCCGATCACGCTCGGCAGCGCGGTGCGCACAAAGCTGCGCTGCGGGCCAAGCTCGATCTTGCCGCTCACGCCATCCAGCAGCAGTTTGCCCGCCGGCTTGTCAGCCGGGAGCTGGGCCAGCGCCACGGCCAGGCGATAGGCATCAATCCCGAACACGTACATGCGTTCCACATCGATGTGCAGCGGCTTGGCCGGGCGCGCAAACTTGGCAACATTGGCCGCTTTTGGATCAAGAAACCACGGCATTTCCACATAGGCCACCCCGGCCAGCGCGCGCATGGTGCCCGAGTTGGGGCGGCCGTTGGAAATCTGCGAGGTGGCGTAAACCGGCAGCTCACCCAGATAGGGGCGCAGGGCTTTGGCCTTTTTCGCATCCAGCGCCACAAACGCCATGTCCGGGCCGTTTTCTTCGCGCAGGCTGCGCACCAGGCTGTAATTCGGGCGGTTGGTGTTTAACTGCAGCTCCAGCAGTTCGCCACCGAGCTGTTTCCATTCTTCGTTAAAGGCCGTTTGCAAACGTTTGCTGAAGGCGCTGTCAAGCGCCACCGACAAGGCCAGGCGCTTGCCCTCGGCAAACGCCTGCCGCGCAATCTGGCGCGCTTCGCTGTCAATGCCCAGACCAAAGGTATACAGCGACGGGCTGGCCTTGGTGCCGGGCTCCAGCGTGTTGAGCACAATGGTCGGCAGGCTCACCAGATCGCTTTTGCTCAACTCGGTGATGGCCGGCTTGGTGAGCGGGCCAACAATCACCCTGGCACCCTCGTCGCGCGCCTGGCGGTATACAAACAACACGTCATCGGTTTGCTCGTTGGCCGGGTAAAAACGCACCGGCGTGGCATTGGCCGCATCCAGCGCCACCGCCGCGTTCATGCCCGCCTTGATCGCATCGGCCAGCGGGCCGAGGGTTTTCGACTGCAATGGCAGAATCACCCCGATAAACGGCCGGTTGTCAGCGGCGGCCGGGTTTTCCGTTGCCGGCGTTGTGGCCGGAGCCGGCGCGGTTTCGCTGGCTGCAACCGCGCTGAAACCGTATATTAGGCAGCCAATTGCCAGCCATTTCGAGGAAAAACCTTGTCGCATTTTGAGCATCAGGCGGTGGAGACCGGCACATTATATGTGGTCGCTACGCCGATTGGTAATCTCGCTGATATCAGCCGCCGCGCCATCGATGTCTTGTCGCAAGTGGACGTGATCGCCGCCGAAGATACGCGCGTGACACAGAAGCTGCTGACCGCGCTGGCAATCAAGACACGCCTCATCAGCGTGCGCGAACACAACGAAGCACGCGAGGCCGAGCGCATCATCGCCTGGCTGCGCGAAGGCAAAAGCGTGGCGCAGGTGTCCGACGCCGGCACCCCCTCGGTATCCGATCCCGGCGCGGTGCTGGTGGATGTGGTGCGCCAGGCCGGGCTGAAAGTGGTGCCGATTCCCGGCGCCAACGCCGCTGTAGCCGCGCTCTCTGCCAGTGGCTTTACCCAGGCACAATTCCTGTTCTACGGCTTTCTGCCGCCCAAATCCGGCCAGCGCAAAAGCGCGCTGGAAGCCCTGCGCGAGCAGGTCGCCACGCTGGCATTTTACGAAGCGCCGCACCGTATCGTCGAATGTGTCGACGACCTGCTGACGGTATTCGGCCCCGAGCGGCAAATCGTGCTGGCGCGCGAACTCACCAAAACCTTCGAACAAATCCACCGCTGCTCGCTGGCCGACGCCCCGGCCTGGCTGGCAGCCGACAGCAACCACCAGCGCGGCGAATTTGTGCTGCTGCTGGCAGGCGCGCCAGAAGCCGCAGCAGAAGAAGAGATCCCCGCCGAAGCCCTGCGCGTGCTCACCATCCTGCTCGCCGAGTTGCCGGTGAAACAAGCCTCATCACTCGCCGCCGAAATCACCGGCGCCAACCGCAAAAAACTGTATCAGGCCGCGCTGGACATGCGCGCAGAGCGGGACTAGCCCCTTCGCTGCAGCCCGCTACAGGGTTGACTTGCAGGGCAGAGAATAGAAATAACGTGGCGTTGGATCAAGGCAGTGGGCAGGG
>JACCDG012069665.1_pt1 | contig 15588 bp, 17 predicted proteins | sample 7442471 | NCBI WGS metagenome assembly JACCDG01 (sample SAMN15323444, study PRJNA562643) | freshwater metagenome | isolation source: river surface water | place: USA:Blue River Watershed | collected 2017-08-17
GTACTTCTTTTATTCGTGGAACTACTCTTGATAATGCCATTGTTATTGTAGATGAATTTCAGAATCTTAACTTTCATGAATTGGATTCAATCATCACTCGTGTTGGTGAGAATTCTAAAATTATGTTCTGTGGCGATGCAACTCAATCCGATTTGATTAAATCAAATGAAAAGAATGGTATTGTTGATTTTATGAAAATTCTTCGTGTTATGCCTTCAATTGATATTATTGAATTTGGGGTTGATGATATTGTTCGTAGTGGATTTGTGAAAGAATATATTCTTGCAAAAATGGAAATTGGTGTATGATGTTTAATCATTGTAATTTTTTAGGTGATCTTGAACTAGACTGTAAAACAACAGAAAGAATTCGTTTGTACAATCTTCCTGATGGGCAGTGGGTTCCTTCTATTACTTCTGTGACTTCCTTTTATAATCGTCAAATTTTTGTCGAGTGGAGAAAGAGAGTTGGTGAAGAAAAAGCAAATGCAATTACAAGAAAAGCAACTGCAAGAGGGACAGACTTTCACCAAGTCTGTCAAGATTATCTTGAAAACAAAGAACTAAATTGGGATAATTATCAACCCATGACAAAGTTCATGTATATTCACGCAAAACCTTATCTTGATAAGATAAATAATATTCATGCAATTGAACGCACACTTTACTCTGAATATCTTGGATTAGCAGGTAGAGTTGACTGTATTGCTGAATATGAAGGAGAGTTAGCAGTCATTGATTTTAAGACTTCAGAAAAAATCAAACCAGAAGAATGGATTGAAAACTATTTTGTCCAAGAGACATTCTATGCTGCTGCGTATTATGAACTAACTGGACAAGTAGTTAAAAAACTTATCACACTCATGGTAACACCTGGTGGAGAAGTGAAAGTATTTGACAAAAGAAACAAAGGCGACTATATTAAACTATTAGTTCGTTATATCAAAGAATTTGTACATCACAATACTAGGTCAGATGGAGAATGAATTAGAGAAAGCATTAGAGAATAAGTTCTTTTGTCCATCACGTTTTGCTCAAGAGATTGAGAATCTTGTTCAGGTAAACGTTGAGATGAATTATATTGATGCGATTATCTATTTCTGCGAACAGAATAACATTGATTTGGAATCAGTTCCTAAACTCATTTCAAAACCTCTGAAAGAAAAGATTAAGTATGAGGCAATGGAACTTAACTTCCTTAAGAAAACTTCCCGCGCTAAATTAGTTTTTTAATGATGCCTTATGATGCTTACCGCGAATACCTTGCTCTGAAAAACCATTTTACAAAAGATAGTTACGATTATTTTAAGTATAATAAAAAGGTAAGAGCAACCGTTCAGTCCTTCTATAAACGAAAGGATAGAATGTGGTTTGAAAAAGTTTCAAGACAAAAATCAGACCAAGAAGTTGTAGATTTTTTTGTTGCTAATTTTGTATCTTGCCCTGATCCAGAAACACTTTGGATTGGTGAAATGATTAAAGAAGGGGAAACGAGATATCAAAACTGGCAGAAAAAAGTTCAGTCACTTTCTTATGTCTTCAAAGAAGAAAGTCAATCTTTGTTTGAAGAAAATAAATTTGAAGATGTCTTCAAGTGCTCAAAGGGACATCCACCCCTTCTAAAAAAGTTCCTGAGCGGGAAGATTAGTATAGAGACTATGGTGATTTATGACAAAATATTCCTGTTCGTGAATAAGTTTGATAAGAAACTCCAAGACCCAGTGTGGGAAACCGTCAGTCGTCGGATTAAAAAATATAATCCGTTTCTAAATATTGATGTATTTAAATTTCGTAAAATCTTGAAAGAAATTATTCTGGAGGGTCAATGAGTTTCTTTAGTTCCGAAGTCGTTCGTGCAGAAATGACGGAAATCGCAGAACTTCAAGAACAAATCTATCAAAACGTTTTCAAGTTTCCTGCTATGAGTAAGGAAGAAAAACTTGAGCACGTTGAGATTTTAGAAACTCTTTTGGAAAAGCAGAAAGTTCTTTATACAAGAATGAGTCTGTCTGATGACCCCGAAGCGAGAGAAATGAAGGAACGCATTGTCAGTTCTGCAATTATGATGGGTATGCCTCCTGGCACTGATATGAATGTCATTCTCAATAATATGTCAAAAATGCTTGATGTGATGAAGCAGCAGATTGACAAAACGGGATCTGACCCGTAGAATAGATTGGGCTAGACAATCCCTTAAGCAAAGTCCAAAAGCCAAATCCTACTAATACGGAGAAATCTAATGTCTTTTTCTGACCTTAAAAAACAATCCACTCTTGGATCTCTGACTTCTAAACTGGTAAAGGAAGTAGAGAAGATGAGTACAACTTCTGGAGGTGCTGATGAGCGTCTCTGGAAACCCGAAATGGATAAAACTGGTAACGGTTTTGCAGTTATCCGTTTCCTTCCTGCTCCAGAAGGTGAAGAACTTCCCTGGGCAAAGATGTATTCCCACGCCTTCCAAGGTCCTGGTGGTTGGTATATCGAGAACTCTCTGACTACTGTTGGTCAGAAAGATCCACTGGGCGAATACAACCGCGAACTGTGGAACAGCGGTATTGAATCTAACAAAGAAACCGTTCGCAAACAGAAGCGTAAACTGAACTATTACAGCAATATCTACGTTGTAAAAGATCCTACAAATCCTCATAACGAAGGTAAGGTCTTTCTTTTCAAGTATGGTAAGAAGATCTTTGATAAGATTATGGAAGCAATGCAACCTGAATTTGAGGATGAGACTCCTATCAATCCCTTTGATTTCTGGCAAGGTGCTAATTTCAAACTCAAAATCGTAAAGAAAGATGGGTATTGGAACTACGACAAGTCAGAGTTTGGTCCTGTTGAACCACTACTGGATGATGACGATGCTCTGGAAGCCCTCTGGAAGAAAGAGTATTCTTTGACTGCAATTACTGCTCCAGACCAGTTTAAATCTTACGAAGATCTTGAGCGTCGTATGAATATGGTTCTGGGTCTTAAGAACTCTTCTCCTGCTCGCTCCCGTGCAGTTGTTGAGCAAGAGGATGAACTTGAAGAGTATACTCAAATTCCCACAGTTCAGGATCGTGTAGTGGAAGAACTTGAGCAATCTTATGCTCGCTCCAAGTCTCCTTCACTCCCTCAAATCTCTCAAGATGATGATGAAGATGATGCCCTCAGCTATTTTCAAAAATTGGCAGAGGATTGATTAAGAGTACAAGCGTATATTATCAGATCTCTTCAAGGTGTCACTCAAGTTCTGGGTGGCACCTTCTTTATATGCCATCATTTCTTCCATATCATCAAGAACAATATTCAGATATCTTGGTTTCAGAACGTAGATGTTTCTCTTGTTGTTCTCAAATTTTTCTTCATATTCATAATTGGTGATAGGAACTGCAATGTTTCCGGCATCTACTTGAGACTCTATGAAGAAATCAAAGTAATTTACCGAATAGTTTGATGGAACTTGAAGACCCGCAGGAACAATTACTACACCTTGACTATTCCTAACTTCCGAAGTTTCGTAGTGATGCACGCCGTTGTAGATATTGTTGTAGATTTCTTCTTCTGTATTTAAACCAACTCCATACTTTTCTCTCAAGTAAGTATCAAAAGATATCTGTGTTAATGGCCATTCTGTTTGGATATTGATTATGTTATTTGAGAGAAGAACCACCCAGTCTAAAGTTGAGTCATCATAAATTTCAAATGCAACATTATCTGGACGATCATCACCAGTGATTTTATACCTTTCAAAAAAAGTTGTGTTTTGAAAAATATCAGGGCGAAGTATTCCTTTCTTAAATAAATTCTTTACTTCTACATAATCTGATATTTTAGCATCAGGAAGTCTGCTAACGTATTCAAAAGATGGTAGTTTTCTGAAGTATGGATTTGCCATTTTAGTAACCTATGGTTGCGTCTTTATCATTTGGATAATCATCATTAAAGATTGGCTCAAGTTCTTGAAATTGCATTGATATTTCATAAGAAGTCATTAAACCATCGGCAAATGTCATATAATTTCCCTCTGGAGTATAATTGACCGTAAAGGTCTGTAAAGCACATTCTTTAATGAGATTGATGTATGGATGATCTTTTGATTTGTGTAGATATTGTATCTTAAAAGTAAGAGGTGCTTTGAGGTATAATTGAGCCTCTGTTCTTTGAACTGCCATTCCCTGTTTAAAAAACCTTATAATTTGGCGAATCTGTTCCCTGTCTGATTTACCTCTTGCGGATAATTTGAAAGTAAAACTAAAAGGTCTTAATGAAGGACCTGAAAATAACAACTCCATATTTGGATTTTGAACTACACCTTGAGTTCTTGAGAGAAGATTAGATGCACCTATTGCTTGCTCTGTAAAAAATGCAGTAAGTCCTGTTTTTAATGCTTCAGATTCTCCTTTTGCTTGTTCTGCAACTTTTCCTGCAGATTTTGCTCCTGCTTCACCTCCACCTGTTATTATTGATTGAGCAATTTCTCCTGCTGCTTTTTGACCGGCAGTTAACGTATCACTTCCCCAAGTGACGGCATTTGTGTCAGAAATTCCACCTGGTATGGGTAAAGAAACATCTCCTTTAACTCTAGATGTCCAACTACTTCTTTCTTGAAACCCACCAAGAGGACTGCTTCCTTCCGCTAAAGATCTTGGTTTGTATTCAAGTATACTAAATTTTATTATGTCTTGATGTTCTACTTGCAAATTTGATGGGTATTTTAATCCTTGAGGAAAACTAGTTCTTGTGCCTTTTTTTAAAGTTCCAATATCTGTTTCTTCTTTGTCAGTTGGTTTAGATCCTTGTCCTTGTTGACCTCCAGCATTTGTTGCTGTGTTTGATTTTCCTGCAGCACCATTCAATGCTTTTTTTTGTTCAGCAGTTGGATTAGCGCCGTATGGGTTTTGTGATTGTACTTGCTGAGTATATGCTTTTCTTTCTGGTGAATTTGGATCTGCAAATGCTTTTTTCTCTGCGGCAGTAGCACCAGACGCATACGTTCTTGTGCTTTTTCCATTTGCATCTGTATTTACTGTCGATACCGCTACTGCTCCTTCACCTTTTGCATTAGTTCTAAAAGTTGTTGCAGACAAAGAACCATCAGTATTTGTAGTTACTGATGTTTTGTAATAATTATTTCCTACTGGTGAGACTTTACTAGTCGTTGTCGCCATTATATACAGCGTTTTTATTTATTTAGACGGAATTTTGCATAAGGTATAGAAAGCATTTCATCAAGCTCTTCATACTTTACAACGTAAAGTTTACCAGCAACTTCTTCCCAAGTATATTGTCTTCCTTTTCTCCAGTGAAAATTGATACCTTTAAATCCCCATCGTTCCAATGATGTACAAGCAATCAATGGATGTTGATCATATTCTAATCCTGGCGTTTTTGCATTATAAACAAAGGTATAAAATTTTCCTACTTCCGGATATAATACTTCTTTCTTCAATACATCCATAATAATAAGCATTATGTCTTCTGCATCATCTGTACCAGCAGCATCAATTCTTTTTTTTAATTCCCTCATTCTTGGTGGAATGGTAGAATACTGACCAAAACCTTCTGCCATTATTTGATACCTAGTTCTTGTTCGGTGATAATCTTAAACCCAATCATATTATCCTCACAGAATTCCTGTGCTGCTTTCCATTTTGCTTGATTGGTTGCATAGGTATAGACTTCGTGAAGATAAGACTTTGTTGTTCTCGATCTTGGTTTTGGTGCAACTGTTTCTTTCTTTGGTTTGATTTCAACAATATACTTTTTTATATCTCCAGATTGTTCTCTAACTTTAATGATAAAATCTGGAAAGTAATTTCTTACTTTTTGTTTCACAGGGTCATAGTATTTGATACGAATCTCTTCTGACCCCCAAGCAATAATATTTTCATTCAAGTCACACCAGTGGCAAAAACGTCTCTCCCAACTACTTCTGCATATAATATTGTCGGGATTGCCAATGTACTTTTGAGGATATGATGGTTTGTATTTACTCTTGATACTTTCTGCCATTATCCTTACTACATAATATATACGGTCAGAAAGTATTTATAAATGGCAGCACCAACGCCAGCAGCAAGAAGCGTATCTCAAATTAAAAGTTCTTTATTACAACCAGCATTAACTTCTCATTATGAGTTGTATCTTTCAATGCCCAAGGGTAATGCTGGTGATTTTAATATAATAATGACAAAGAATGGCGTAAATTTTTCTGCCGAACAATCTAATTTGCAACTTGCCTGTAGTGAAGCTACTTTACCCGGATCTAGTTTAGCAACTCTTGAGATTAATAATGATTATACTGGAGTTACTGAAAGACATGCATATAGAAGAATTTATGATGATAGAATAGATCTGACCTTTTATGTTGATACAAAATATACTGTAATAAAATTCTTTGAGACTTGGATAAAGTATATTGCAAGTGAAAGTATAAGCGAAGGAAAAGATGGAAGAAAGGGATTGAAATCTTCGGAATATTTTTATACTGTTAGATATCCGGAAGAATATAGAAGTAACTTTAGTATTACGAAATTTGAAAAAGATTATCAAAATAGACTTATATACACTTTTTTAAATGCATATCCTATTAGCGTATCTTCTATGCCAATATCTTATGATTCTTCATCTTTATTGAAATGCACTGTATCTTTTACTTATACTCGCTACTTTATTGAAAGTTTAGATGGAGCTCCTGCACCAACATCGGAGAATCCCCAATCAACCTTGAATAATCCATTAGAACAGGCAGGATTCAATGTCGCTGCTTATGACCAATTTGCTAACGCACAGTTTGGTATAGATAGCACTGGTGGATTGGGTATTCAGAATGCGCTATCTTCTGGGAATTCTCTTCAAGTCTTTGAAGGCGAAGAAATAATTGGTGCAGTAAATGCTAATCAAACTCAAGTCGAATCTGGTCTTCCTTATGTTGGAAGAAATGTTGGACCATTATCTCCATTCCAGTAAGGCATAAAAAAGAGGGTCATTAAGACCCTCAATTTGGAAAAAGATCTTTTGAATCTGTTTTTTCTAATGATTTATCTAAAATCATAACAGATGCTGTTGTACATCCAACAAATGATACATAGATTAGAAATAATACTCCAACAACATTAATTATTTTTTTTGTCATTTTTTGTGCAGAGACCAAAAATACCAGCAATAGCAATCATATTTCCCATCAAAAACCAGTTTCCTTCTGCAGCGACATTCATTCTGTGTCTCATTTCGGCGTGGTGATATCCGCTTTCAACGGACTTTTCGAGAAGAGTCATATCTCGCATTGTCTCATATCCAACTAGAGTAGATACACCAACTCCATAAAGAAAAACTAGACTGAAGAAAATTTTGTGCATTTTTTTTTTTGATTACCAAGTTATTATAGCGTAAAAGATGGATAACTGGAGTAGATACCGGACACTTTCCTATCTGTCCATCCCCCATAAATAATCACACCTGAAGTTCTATAGGATATTATGCCTTTACCTAAGATTTCTACACCAACTTATGAACTTGAATTGCCTTCAACTGGAGAAACGATTCAATATAGACCCTTTCTTGTTAAAGAAGAAAAGTTACTTGTAATTGCTTTAGAGAGTGAAGATACAAAGCAAATTACAACAGCAATTAAAACAGTTATTAAAAATTGTATTCTCACTAAAAATATTAAAGTAGAATCTCTTCCCACTTTTGATATTGAATACTTGTTTTTGAATATTCGTGGTAAGTCTGTTGGGGAAGAACTTGAAGTTAATATTATCTGTCCTGATGACGGTGAGACTCAAGTTCCTGTAAAAATTAATCTAGATGATATTCAGGTCCAGAAAAGTGAAGAACATTCAAATAGAATCAAACTTGATGAATCTATTATGATGGAAATGAAGTATCCATCATTGGATCAATTCATTAAGAATAATTTTGATTTTAGTGATAAGAATGCAATGGATCAATCCTTTGAATTGATTGCATCTTGTATTGATAAAATTTTTACTGAAGAAGAAGTTTGGACTGCTGGGGATGTGACTAAAAAAGAAATGAATGATTTTCTAGAGTCGATGAATTCTTCTCAATTCAAAGACATTGAAAAGTTTTTTGAGACAATGCCAAAACTTTCTCATACAATTAAGGTAACAAATCCAGTAACTGAAATTGAAAGTGAAGTGATTCTAGAAGGGTTAGCAAGTTTTTTCGCATAAGTATGATCCATATGGATCTTGAGAATTACTTCAAACTTAATTTTTCATTAATGCAGTACCATAAATATTCACTATGGGAGATTGAAAATATGATTCCCTGGGAAAGAGATATCTATGTTACATTATTGCAACAGCATCTTGAAGAAGAAGAGTTAAAACAAAAACAACAGATGAGCAATGCCCATTTCTAATCAAAAAGAGGAAATAGATGCTAGAGTATTAAGGCTCATTGGGCTCGAGGATGTTTTTGATCTTGATTATGAAACTTATTTGACTCTTCTTAAAGAGGCAATGGTCAAAAGTAGGATGACCAAAAAAACAATTCCTACTGAAGAAGTTATGCTCTTAACTAATGAATATAAAAGAGTTAAGAGTAAAAAAGATAATGGGAGGTTTGAAGTTAAGAAGAAGAAGATAACTGCTGGATCTTTTTCTGTTGGTGGGATAAAGGCACAAATAGCGGGAACAGCAACTAAAGCTTTGCCGGGAACTGCTATTGGCGCTTCCCCAGTATCTAAAAGTTTAGAAGATAGTATTTCTACAATAACTTCTGCTGTTGTTTCTATTGTAGAAACTTTAAAGCAGCAAAGAAAAATAAGTGATGATTCTTCTGCCTATGATAAAAGAAAGGCAGAGCAAGAGAAGAGAGGACTTGCTGAGAGTAAGTTAGAAAAAAGATTTGAAGGTCTAAAGAAAGCAGCAGAAAAAATAATTGCGCCAGTTAAATCTTTGCTTGATAAAATTATCCAGTTTTTTACAACAGTCATACTTGGGAGAATTGTTTATAAACTTGTAGAGTGGTTAGGTGATCCTAATAATGCAAGTAAAGTTAAATCAATTATTCGTTTTGTAAAAGATTGGTGGCCAGCTTTACTTGGATCTTATATTTTATTTGGAACAAGTTTTGGTAAATTAATAAGAGGTTTAACGGGAACTGTCGGTAGATTTATATTCCAACTTGGTAGGGTTGCAATACCTGGATTATTAAAACTGATAGCAAGAAATCCTTTAGCAACTTTAATAGTAGGAACTTCAATTGCAGGAACTGTTGCAAGAACTAGTGAGAGAGAAAAATTAAAACCTGAGGTTGAAAAACAAAGAGCAAGCATAGAAAATACTCAAAAAGACTCTAGTGCTCCTTGGTACAAAAAACTTGGAGATGCTTTTGCAGGACAACAATTATCAATGGGTCAGGGGCAAGCAATTGTTGCTCCTGTTCCGGGCGCAATGTACAATGGTGGTGGACTGGCAAGTGGATTCGTAAGTGGTGAAAAGGGAATCGATAAAGTCCCTGCAATGCTTAGTGATGGTGAATTTGTTATGTCTCGTGGTGCTGTTGCCAAGTATGGAGTTGATACTCTTGAGGCAATGAATGCTGCAGGTGGTGGAACTAATAAACCAAAGGTTATGGGTGGAACCACTTATGCTGCTGGTGGTGGTCGTATAGGAAGAGATCCTGTTAGGGATTTTATTAAATATAAACTTGGGTATGATGTGGATCGCCCAGAAACTTGGGGGGCATCTTTTGGTGCAGGAATTTCTGGTATGTCCGGATCTTCTGGTTATAGAATGTCTGCACCGAACTTGAGTGGAATTTTAAACCAACAAAATATAGTTAATTATGGACAGAGAAAATTAAATGATATTACTTCTTCGGCTCCAAAAATACTTTCTGGAGCAAAAAATAAAGGTCTTAATGTAATTGATTCTCCTTTAGCAGCTCTTGAAAAATATGGAACAGAACGCGAAAATGCATTGATAAAATCTGGAGAATTAAAACCTGGAGCAGCATTAACTAAAACTGCACAAGCAAATTTAAATAAAAGTGACGCTTGGATAAAGAGTCTTTATGATCCTGAAAAAGATAAAGGGACAATGGGATTTGCTAAGAAAGCATTTCAGGATGTTCAAAATAAAGGATTAATATCAGATCCTTTTGCTATGCTTGGATTAAAAGAAGAGGGAACAGAGAAATTTGTTGAAAAAATATCTGGGGGAAGAGTTAAAAATCTTGGAGCAAAAATAACAGGACTTCAATATGCACTTAAAGGACTTGCTGGTCCATTAGGAAAAGCATTTAGGATTGACGATAGGGGTTCTTTAGGAAGATATGTAAAACCTGCTATACTTGAAGCACAAAGAAGAGGTCAAGGTGGTGTTGGTGCAGTTGGACTGGGGCAGGAAAAATATAATGAGTTAATGGGAGATAAACTTGCAAATTTAGCACTTGGACAATTTAATTTTAAAGTAGACAAAAAAGGAAGAGCAACAACTGATGATACTTACGAAGGAAATAAACCAGCATCCGAATATTTTAAAGGTGCTAGGTCTTCATTAAAAAAGGGAGATATTGGTGGGGCATTGTTTAAAGGAGTTTCTGGTATATTGAGAATAAATCAAAACACTGGTTGGGGTAATTTAAGACCCGGTGGTATTGGTATTGATTTAGGTGGAGGATTTACTCCAACTGATGATAAAGGAAAACCAATACCACCAACAAAAGCAAAATCTCCTGTTACAATGTATGGTCCAAATGATCCGAGGAGAAAAAATACTGGAGAATCCTATAAATCTAGATTTGCTCGCCCCAAAAATGCCGGAATTAAACCAGTTAATCCGCCACCTAAATCAACACCGAAAGTAGTTAGAGCATCACCACAAGCTGGAAGTAGGGGTAGTGGTAGCAAGCCATCTACTTCAAGACCACCAAGTTTTAGTGCTTCCACTAAAGGAATGAGATCAAAACAAGAAACACTTGGTATGATGAGGTAAGATAGATGGCAGTTAATATTCAAAAGTTTTTACCTTCTTCTAAGGGTGGATCATTAGCAAAAATGAATAAGACTCTTATTAAGAGTTCTTCCTCTGTTTCATTGAGTGATAAGTCAGTAAAAAATATTGGTATTATTAAAGTTAAAATAATTGAAATTGATAGTATTTTAAAAGGAACTTTAGCTTCTGAAAAGAAAAAACTAAGCGAAGCTAAAAAGCAAGATAGTTCTAAGAGAAGAGAAAAGATAGAAGAAAAATTAGAAACAAAACCAAAGGCAGAATCTGGCAAAATAAAAATGCCAAGTCTCCCTAGAATGGGATTTTTGGATTGGGTGAAGAATTTTATTGGTAATGTTATTCTTGGTTACTTTGCAGTTAGACTAGTAGATCACTTACCAAAAATAATTCCTATTGTTAAATTTCTTGGTAAAGCAACTGACTTTGTTCTTGATGTTGGTGGAAAACTCTTGGATGGACTTGTAACTTTTATTGATTGGGGATATAAAGCTTATGATGCTACTCGTGGATTTGTAAAAAATCTTTTTGGTGAAGGTGGAGTAAAACAATTTGATCAACTTTCTAGTTTATTAAATCAATTTTTAAATCTTGCCATCATTGCAGGAATGGCAGCCGCTGGGTCTGGTGGTAGGGGACTTGGTGGAACTGGAGGAGGTGCATCTGCAAGACCTAGACCAGGGCAAGGCGGAAGACCCAAAGTAACAACAAGTGGTGGTGGTCGTGCTGGTGGTATTGATATTAGAAATCCATTAAGACAAAGACCCAAAGTAACTATGGGTCGTGGTGGAAACAGGGCACTTCTTTCTTCTGTGAGACCATTCTTAAAAAGAATACCACTCCCCGTTGTTGGTGCATTGGTTGATTTTGGACTATCTTGGGCATTAGGTGAAAATCCTGGTAGAGCAGCATTTAGGGCAATTGGCGCGGCTATACTTGGAACCATAGGTGGGGGACTTGCAGGTGCGCTTGGTCTTGCAGGAGGACCTTTGGCAGTAGCAACAGGTGCTCTTGGAGCTATCGCAGGAGGAACTCTTGGTGATATGGCTGGCGGTGCCCTATATGATTTATTTTTTGGAGGAAAAAAACCATCAGGGAAGTCTGGAAAATATGCTAGTGGCGGCATAACGAGGGGTGGAAGACCTCAACGTGGAGTGAAAAGAACAGTATCTAAAAAAGGTAGATATAGAAGGAGATTAGCACCACAAAAACCTGGCGATGTTGAAGCAACTTCTCCTGGCGCTGATGTTGGTGGAGAAGAAAAATTATTTGGATTATTCCCAAATCCACTTAAGTTTTTGCAAAAAGCGACCGATGTTATGAATCCTTTTAAAGTGATTCAAAGAGCTGGACAGAATCTTGGTGATAGTGATTATTTTGGTCCAATACTTGCAATCACTTCTAAAATTTTGCTGGGACAAAAACCAACTCAACAAGACTATAAGAATGTTGGGTTAGGTATTAATATGTTGGTTGCTAAAGGAATAGATGATGGAAAATTAAAGGGAGGACTTGCTGCATTTGCTGAAGGTGGATTTGTTGATCCAAAAACACTTGACGCAATTTCCCAGGGTGGTGATATTAGTGATTGGGTTGCAAAGTCTTTTAAAGATGCAACTGAAACTAATGCACAAAAAACTTTAAGAGAAATACAAGAAAATTTGAGACTTAAAAAAGATCAAGGTGTCAACCAAGATAAAGGAATTGATCAACAACCTCCCGACCCAAACCTTGGCGTTGATGGTGGTGGTTTTAATGTAACTGGAGGAAATGCTGATTTTTGGTCTTTGGTTGCAATCGCTTCTCTTGAAAGTGGAACACCTCAAGGAAGAGCTGATGTTGCACAATCAATTTACAATAGACTTGCCTCAGGAATTTATAGTGGAAATACAATCAAAGAATTGATTGTATCTGGTAATGGAAGACAGTATCAGCCAGTTGGTAGAGCTGTCAGGGAATTTAGATCAATAAGTGACAAGCAAAGTGCAATTAATGCAGTTATGGTTGCAAACAAATTGAGCAGAGTTCAGTCTGAAAAATTTATTAACGATACTGCATCCGCTATTCAAAATAAAGAATTGCAGAAAAGTGCTGCACAGTTTGTTGGTGGTAGAACTGATTTTTGGGCTCAAGGATTAAATCCCCCATCTAACGGCATTGGATATGTTGTAAGGCACGGTCATAGATTTGGTTGGTTTGTTGGACCTGCTGCTATTGCATATGGAAGAAAAAATCCAGGTCCAGCGAAAGCACCACAGTTGGGAGATATTGTTGTTATGGGTGGAGCTCCAGGTGGAATGGTATCAGTTAAAGGTGGAAAAGCGTTCCCTCTTCCCAAAGGGATGATTGGAACTGGATCTGGACAAGTTTATGGAGCACCAAGGGATTATGGTGGACACGCTGGTGTAGATGTTGTTGAAAAACCACCCTGGGGAGGTAATCCAAGATTACCTGTTGTTGCTTATTCTGGAGGAAAGGTTTTATCTGAAAAATTTGTTCCAAATGATCCTTATCTGTCGGGTTTAATGATAGATCACGGTGGAGTTCAAACAAGATATTTGCACGCAACCCCAAACGTTAGACCTGGACAAACAGTTCAACCTGGACAAAAAATTGGTAACCTATTGAATCTTGGAAATCAAACCCATTTACACTTTGAGGCTTATAAAGGATCGCAAAGATTAAATCCAACTGGTATGCTTCGAGCTGCTTATGAAAAAGGTGGAATGACTTTAGGTGGTCCTCACATGGCAATGCTTGGCGAGAAAGGAAAAGAGTTTGTTATTGATGCTGACTCTACTGCTGCTATTGAACAAACTTTCCCCGGATTTTTAGGAGCATTAAACACTGCAAAATACGAACAAGCTATAAATGTATTACGCAACTTTGCTTCTTATGAATCTGGGTCTGAACAAACAATTATGATTGCGGATATGTCAATAGATGCTACTTCTCAGGGTTATGATGAACCTGTTTCTAGTGGTTCTGCATATATTGGTGGAGGTGAGGAGGAATCTGATCCTTTCTCAATATTATATCAAGGTGGGTAAATAGAGATAAGAGGTAATATCAAATGGCAAATTTAATTACAACTAAAAGCGCACAACCATCTTACATAGAAAGATTTGATATATTATCAAATAAGAGTCGTGGAAAAACTGTAAGTGTTGTAAATGGTGCTGTGCGTTTAATGTATTATGAAAGTATTCTTCAAGATACAGTAAGAATAACTTATACATTTGCCGATTCCGGAAACACTATTGATAACAAAACTGCTCTTGAGGGATTGCCAATCGTAGGTCAAGAAAAAGTTACAGTAAAGTTTAAGGATAATAATGAAAGTACTTTAAGTTTAACAATGTATGTGAATAAAGTTACGCCATTAAGTGACGACACTACAAAGTCTATGGTTCAATTAGAACTTGTATCAAAAGAGTTTATTCTGAATGAAAAAATAAGATTAAATGAAAGATTTGATGGAAAAATATCTGATCATATTAAAAAGATTTTAACAGCATCAAATTATCTTGCAACTAAAAAGAAAGTAGATATAGAAGAAACGTCGAATAATTATAACTTTATAGGTAACAATAAGAAACCATACTATGCTATGAATTGGTTATCAAAAAAAGCAATCTCTGAAAAAAATCAAAAGAAAGGTGATAGTGCTGGATATTTTTTCTTTGAAACTTCTGAAGGATTTAAGTTTAAGTCAATTGATGGACTACTTACTCAAGAGAAAAAAAAGTCAATCATATATAACCAGACACCAGACTCTAGGGGAGACAACATACCTTCTGGATATGATGCTAAAGCTCTTGAATACTCAAAAGATAATCGCGTTGATGTTCAAGAGAAACTCAAAATGGGTGCTTTTTCTACAAGGACAGTTTTGTTTGATCCCTTTACTTGTTACTATGAAGTAGTTGTTCCGAACGCAAAAGAAAAAGAAAAGTCTTTAAAACTTGGTGGTAAAGAATTGCCTGTGTTAAATAAAGAATTTGATCGGCCAGGTGCCAATAAAGATTTTTCAAGAACTACTTATTATCTCCTGGATAAGGGTACTCTTCCTTCTGGAAACACTGACCAGCAAATATCAAAATCTACTGAAGAAAATTTTGAGTATAAGAATATTTTGAACCAAGCGATTATGAGATATAATCAATTATATTCAGCAAAAACAACGATTACTATACCTGGAGATTTTTCTTTACACGCAGGTGATGCTATTTTTATAGATGCTCCAGAACTTGCAACTGAAACAAAAGATGTAAGTAAGGAAAATGGTGGTCTATATATTATAGCAGATTTATGCCATTATATTTCTCCAAAAGAAACTTATACCAAATTGAATTTAGTTAGAGATTCTTTTGGTAGAACTGGAAATCACACTTCTGGTAAAATACCATTATGACGGACAGAACTCTTCAACAACACATTAATGATGATCGTGATGAAATAGATAATCCAAATACAAGTGGTCAACGTCGTCGCCATTTGGAAGACGAATTGGGAGGTTTGGAGCAGTATCAAGCAAATCATCCTGATGATGATCACGATCCAACACCTTTAGAACTTTACTGTGATGGACATCCAGATGCACTTGAATGTAGAATGTA
>JACCDG011247620.1_pt1 | contig 15578 bp, 8 predicted proteins | sample 7442471 | NCBI WGS metagenome assembly JACCDG01 (sample SAMN15323444, study PRJNA562643) | freshwater metagenome | isolation source: river surface water | place: USA:Blue River Watershed | collected 2017-08-17
CTAGAACAACCCAGAGAGGCTCGCCTGCTGGCCCATACTCATATTCCGCGCGGGAACCTGGTACGAGCGACTCAAAGAGTGCGATGGTGTCTTCGTTGGGGGAGGCGCCACCTTCTTCGTACTTTGCGATCTTGACGCTAGAACCGAATTTCAACTGATCCTCGCGCAGTTTGGCTAGTTGAGCGTCTTCTCCAATCCATTGATGAAGGTGCCTCACAAGCTTTATCTCTTGGGCTTGTGGGTCTGGTCCGAGAACGTGAGCTTCCCAGAGAAGACGATGCTTGGCGTCTACAGCTTCCTCGATCGCAAAGCGAGCAACATAGAAAAACCAGTGCCTCACTCGCACTCTTTCAAGCGCCGCGTCCTCCAATACTGGTGTTGGTCTGTCTAGGGTGAAGTGTTCGACTGATTTCGCTCTCACGTTGATGATCCTGAATTCAGTTCAAGAGGTTCATTTGACGATCTCCATTAATCTTCCAAAGCTGTCCACCACGTCGTACTTAACATTCTCTGGGGTGAAACGTCGGTTGATCTCATCGAAGAACTTGCGGGCGCATTTGATCTTGGTTTTTTCGATCTCGCGCAGATCCATCGTGGACATCGATCCTTTGGTTTCTGCGACGAAGTAGACGTGCTTTACCGTGCCCTCTTTGAATGAGATAGCCCAGTCGGGGTTGTAGTCGCCCACTGGCGTGGGGATCAGGAAGCCACGTGGGAGCTTGGCGTAAACGACGACTTCAGCGCTAGACTCCAACGCCTCGGTAAAATCTCGCTCCGGCTTAGATCCGGAATCCGGGAGTACGAAGTCGTATATGTGGTGCTTCGGTGTCTTGACCGCGTTGCTGAAGTCCTGTTTGGTCTGCCCGGTGGTAAAAATGTCGAGATCGAATTTGTCTTCGACCGGATCGTAGGCCAAGTGTTCAATGATGACCGTGGCCTTCTGCTCATTGATCAAGCGAATCGTCTCGGCGATGAAGCTCTCTGGGTTGGTCTTGAACTGTGCGAAGACGGCAGAGTTCATGCCTTTCAGGATTTCAGCAATCGTGCGGCGGGTGAGCTGCGTGCCTTCGGCCAGCTTGCCGATCAAGTCGTACTTGACGGCTGAGTGCACCGATAGGCGGTTGACCTCGGTTTCTGTGGTCTTGAGCTTGAACGCATCGCCCGACTTGATGCCGTCGTATGTGACGGCCTCAGCCTGAACGCCCGTTTGGATCGTGTACTGCAACGGCGTAACGCGAAGACCTGCATCTTTGTCGTTCAGCACGGCCACAGCTTTCTGGACCAGCTCGCCCTCTTCGAAGCTGACGCTGTAAGCCGCCTTGCGGTTGATACGGTTCCAAAGGGCCTTGAATTCTTGCTTGTCGAAGTTGGCGTTGAGCGGGTTCTTCTTCGGGCGGCGATCGTCACCGATTTCGGGCAACTGGCTGGCACTGAACACGCTGTCAATCAGCTGGTAGACCTGCGTCGCATGCGGCTTCAGCTCCGGCGGCAGCTCGGCCAATGTCTCGGCCTTCTTCGCATCGTGATACGCACCAGTGATGCGATCGGCATCGTCGGTGTAGTCGTTCTTGATCAGGTACTTGTAGATCTGTTTGGCCAGCTGCGGGGTGACTTCTACGTCGCCAGTAGCCGTCTTCAAGACCTTGCCGGTGAAGAAGGCTTCATCGGCCACCTTCGGCCGGGCAGACAGCGAGTCGCTGATGTCTTTCTGCAGCGCCGCGACGAACTCCTTGTAGCTCTCGCTGGCCACCACAGTGAGCACATTCACGTCATGGACGATGGCTGGATGGTCCATTCGGTCGCCATGCTGATTGACGGACAAGCGCAGGCCTCGGCCGACTTCCTGGCGGCGCGAAATCGTGTTGTCGCTGTGCTTGAGTGCGCAGATGACGAATACGTTGGGGTTGTCCCATCCTTCGCGCAGGGCCGAGTGCGAGAAGATGAAGCGCACAGACTTCTTTGCGTGCAGCTCTGGGCTGTCGCTGGGTGATGGATAAGACAGCAGCGTTTCCTTGTCCTTCAGGATCAGATCGTAGGCGTCTACGTCGTCTGATAGTCCTGCGTTCTCTCCGCGTGCAGCCACGCTTGGATCGGCAAGCTTTTTCGTCTTCTTGTCGATAGAGAAGTAGCCGCTGTGGGTCTTCTCGGCAGTGATGCCTTGAAGGTACTTCACGTAGGGCGTTTCGTCCAGGTCCAGCATCTCGTTGAGGTACAGGTTGTATTCCTCTTCGAAGATGCGGGCATACTCGCCCTTCTCGTCAGGCTGCGAGTAGTCGCGGTACTTGGCCACCTCGTCGATGAAGTACAGCGTCAGCACCTTCACACCCTGCTGGAAAAGTGCCTGCTCCTTGTCGAAGTGGGCCTTTATCGCCTCGCGAATCTGAATGCGGCGCAGCGCGGCTTCGGTTACGTCGCCGGTGGCATCACCCACCGTCAGCTGCAACCCGTTGGTAAAACTCAAGGTGTCGGTGTTGGCATTGATGTTCGACACCACGAAGCCGTCACGGTACTGATCCAGCCCGTTCGAAAAACCGTCAGAGAAGAGGTTGTCGCCTTTGGACAGCTTCCTGACAACACGCTTGATGTTGCCGCCTGCCAACTTCTGCTCGAACTCAACGCGTGCCTCGGGCGGCTTCTTGCTCGAAATTTCGATGGATTGCAGGTACAGATAGCCGGCTGTGCCCGCCAGCCCCTTCACCGCTATGCCGCGAACAGCGATCTTTTTCACCAGCTTCTGGTTGTAGGCATCAAGCGCATCCAGGCGGTGAATCTTGTTGTGCGTCGTTTTGTGCGTGGCCGAATAGCGCAGCACCATCAAGGCCTTGAACTCCTCCAAGGACTTCAATGTCTGTGCGCCCTCCATCTTCTGAGGTTCGTCCAGGATCAAGATGGGTCGGTTCGCGCTGATGACGTCAATCGGGCGGCGAGACTGGAAGTCGTCCAGCACCTCATAGATGCGGCGATTGTCGGCACCACGGGCGGCAAAGGCCTGCACGTTGATGACCATAACGTTGATGCCCGCATCCGAAGAAAAGCTCTCCAGGTGGTGCAGCTGCTTGGAGTTGTAGATGAAGAAGCGCGCCTTCTTCTGATAGGTTTCCAGGAAGTGCTCGGCGGTGATCTCCAGCGACTTGGCCACACCCTCACGGATGGCAATGCTGGGTACAACAACGATGAACTTGCTCCAGCCATAGCGGCGGTTCAGCTCGAAGATCGTCTTGATGTAGCAGTAGGTCTTGCCTGTGCCCGTTTCCATCTCCACGTCGAGGTTGATGCGGGCAACCTTGTTCTTCACTAGTGAGCTGGACATGGGTAGGTTTTGGCTACGTTGCACTTGCTGGATGTTGTCCAGTAAATCAAGGTCGGTTAGTGCCAGGTCTGCGTTCTTGAAGCCGGAGTCGGAAAACAGGCCTTCCGTGCCCTTCTTGGCTTGGCCGGGGTCGATGCGATAGGTGATGGCTTCAGCTGATGCAGGCGGCTGGCCTTTAAAGCAATCCACAACGGCTTGCACAGCCGCAGACTGGTAGGCCTGGGTCTTAAACTTGAGTTTCATCGCCAGCCCTTCAGATGCATTTCACTTCAGTGGTAGGCGACAACAGTTTGAAGATTTGCTCCACGTTGATCTTGACCGAGCTGTCCTTGAAGCCCGCGTCGCGAAACACTACGCGCAGTGGCTGCACCTTGGCCAGCTCTTTTACAAACGCCTCATCGACACTGCCGTGACCATCAAAGCAGGCAGCCAATGCGTTGCCGTCCACCAGAAACACCTCCTTGCCTTGAATGTTCTGCTTGGCGATGGGCAGCGCAAGGTCAACGCCCCAATCAAGCATCACCTGGAACAAAAGGTCTTCAGGTTTCCGGTCGGGCTTGATGTTGTCGATAAACATGTCGAGGTTCGGCTTCTCTAACGCATCGGGTGAGTAGTAAACATCCGTCATATTAGATGTATCTACAGTGAGAGCTCTGAAACCAACATCAACGCCATATTCACCATACTTCTGCCCGCAGAGTCTGATGCGTTCCTTAGATAGCTGTGCAATATTGGTCGAATAACCCTTGCCTTTGAGATACTTGATTGCGTTTTCAGCCACCTTCTTCGCCGATCCTTTGGCTGTCCTTTTCATGTCCTCAATGTCTTCGGGAAGTTGAACCAAGATCCATTTGCAATGCGAACCTTGCTCTTTGTTGAGCTCAAAGACCGCATGCGCAGTCGTTCCTGATCCAGCGAAAAAATCGAGAACAACGTCGTTGCCTTTTAGGCCTACAGCTTTGAAAATATCCTTAAGAAGGATTTCGTCTTTGGGGTTCGTAAAGACTTTCTCGCCAAAGAGATTTTGTAACCTCTTCGATGCTGCGCGACCATCGACGAAGCGCATGCTTGTCAGACTCTGGTACTCGGTGTTCTTCAGGTAAGTTTTGTTATTTGGGACAGTGGTGTGATCGGGACCGAAGTGCACCAATCCCTCTGAAATTCTCTGCAAGAGGGTACTCTCGGGATAGCGCCACCCTGAAGATGGCATCTTGCAAACCAATCCTGTGACTGGATGCTTGACATCGTAGACATACTGCCCGTCATTCGGGCCCGAAATGTTGTCTGGAAAATATACGCCACGCTCATCCATCCATGAATAGTGCTTGCTATCTCGAATGGGGTTGGAGTCCGGAAACTGTTTATACCAATCCAATGCAGCTTCGTGGACCGCCTTCCAGTCAGATCCGTGTTTGGCCTTGAATCCCTCGAAGGCCTTGTAAATTTCATCGAGTCCAACCTTTTTTTCTACCCACTCCCCCGGATTGGCTGCTTTGCTCTTTACAAAAAACACCAGATATTCATGCTGTATGGAGACGTAATCTTGGTCGTTTTTGCTGCTGTTCTTCCAGATTATTTCGCCACAAAAGTTTGCGTCTCCAAAGACCTCTCGCCCAAGAGTGACAAGGTTTGAGTGTTCACTCTCGTCAATCGAGATGATCGCGATCCCGTCATCAGTCAGTAAATTTCTCGCCAGCTTGAGGCGACCGTAAATCATGCTGAGCCAATCGGAGTGAAACCGCCCGTTGGCTTCCGTATTTGCTACGAGCTTGTTTCCAGATTCATCCTTTTGATTCGATTTCTTCAAGAATTCATCTGAAGTGGTAGAAAAATCATCCGAATAGATGAAGTCGTTACCCGTGTTGTATGGTGGATCAATATAGATTAGCTTGACCTTGCCAAGATATGTTTCTTGAAGCAGCTTTAGTGCATCAAGATTGTCACCCTCAATGAAGATGTTGCTCGCCCCTTCAAAGCTTACGCTGTCCTTTGGATACGGGCGCACCGTTTTGGCAATTGGCGCATTGGCCGCAAGCAACGCTTCGCGCTTGCCCGGCCAGTTCAGGTGATATCGCTCCTGCGGTCCTTCGACAATCGATTCAGTTAGCTCTTGGCGTAGCTGGTCAAAGTCCACCGCCAACTTCACGCTGCCGTCTTCCCCCCTCGCTTCGGTTACAGAGCCGGGAAACAGATCGCGGATACGGACGATGTTGTCCTGCGTGAGGTTGGGCGAGTGCATCTTCAGTTTTTCCATCATGTTATTCCGTGTCTTTGGCTGCTTGCTTGAGTTCTGCAAACTTGGCAGCCATGGTTGGGTTGCCCCGGGTCAGCTTCTTGATCGTCACATCCTGCGCCTTGTCATTGGCCAGCCGCAGGTTGCGATCGGCGCCCAGCAAGGCGTCTTTGGTCTTCTGCAGGTGGTCTATCGACTTGTCGATTTCATCGATGGCTGTTTGAAAGCGTCGAGAAGCCAAGTCGTAGTTTTTGCCAAAGGCTTCTTTGAAGTCTTCCAGCTGGTTCTCGAAGTTGGTGATGTCGATGTTTTGCGACTTCACCAAGGCCAGCTCGGTCTTGTACTTGAGCGAGTTCAGGCCCGCGTTGCGCAGCAGCGTGATGATGGGAATGAAGAACTGTGGGCGAACCACATACATCTTGGGGTAGCGGTACGACACATCCACGATGCCGGTGTTGTAGAGCTCACTCTCTGGCTCCAGCAGCGAGACCAGAACGGCGTATTCGCATCCCTTCTCGGAGCGGTCTTTGTCCAATTCCTTGAAGAAGTCTTCGTTCTTCTTCTTGGTGGCGGTTGTGTCACTTTCATTCTTCATCTCGAACATGATCGAGACGATCTCGGTGCCTGCTTCATCAGCGTCTTTGAAGATGAAGTCGCCTTTGCTACCGCTGCTAGCGTCGTTGTCCTTTTCAAAGTACGCGCGAGGGAAGGCTGTTGCACGCAAGCGGTTGAACTCGGTCTCACAGTGCTGCTCCAGTGTCTCGCCCACCATCTTGGTTGAGAGCTTAGCCTTTAGATCTTTCAGGCGCTCGATGGCGTCTTCGCGCTCCTTGATCTGGAGTTCGTACTTTTCTTTGAGCGACTGCTCGGCAAGGCGCTTCTCCAGCTGCGCTTGTTCAAAACGGCGTTTGAACTCATCCCGCTCCCGTTCAACCGTGCTCAGCGCCTGGGTAACGGCCAGTTGCTGGTCTTTTGTGGAGGCGTCCAGTTGGGCCCGCAGGGCTTGTATTTCCGCTGCGCTGATAGCAGCAGCCTGCTGCAGATCGGCCACCCGTTGGGCGTGCGCGAGGGCGGCGGCGGCTTGGTTGTCGCGCTTGGCCTGCTCCAACTGGTGGGCCAGCGCGTCGCGCTCCTTTTCGGCACTGCTCAGTGCCTGGGCCACCGCCAGTTTTTGCTCCTGGTTGGCTGAGGTCACCTTGGCCTGCAGTGCCTGGATTTCAGCATCCTTGGCTGCGGCAGCTTTTTGCAGCTCGGTGGTCAACTGTGCCTTGGCCAACTCGATAGCACTTTGCTTGTCCTTCTCGGCCAGCTCCAGCCTTTCGTCCAGCTGCTCCTCAAATGCGCTGTCGCGCACTTGCTTCAGGATGTCTGCGTATCCGGCCTCGTCGATCTTGAAGGCTTTGCGGCAGTGGGGGCAGATGATTTCATTCATTTGGGTTGCTCCTCACTTTCGCCGTATCAGCTATTGGCTGTGTTGCCGACATTTGTTGCCAGTCATCCGCGATAGCCTTCCAGTTGACGCCACGCTCAATCGCCTCACCATCGCGGCTCTTGTCGGACCAAACTGCCCAGAAATCTGGGTCGTCGGATTTCGGACGATGTTGCTCAGGCAGCGCGATCATCTGCACCAGTACGGGCAGCTCCGACGCCCAACCAAGCAGGATTGCATGGCGGGAAGGCAGCGATGGCAAGTCGCGAAGCAGCCCACGCAGATTGTCTGGCACCAGTTTGTGGACAAGCTCCTGGTCCCGGTCGTTGCTGATTCGGTGCAGCAGATAGCTGTTGCACTGGGACAGCACAGTCGGCGACAGCTCGCTTGGACGCTGGGATGACAGCACTAGGCCTAGTCCAAACTTGCGCCCTTCTCGGGCGATCTTCTCGAATACCTGACAACAAATAGCAGCCGAGTTCTGGTTTTCTGCGTCGTCGTGGTAACGCTTGATGAAGGTGTGCGCCTCTTCCATCACTAGCACGGTAGGTAAGGTCTTGCCATGATGCAACTTGCGATAGCGTTGAAGCGCCTCAAGCGTCATGCGGGCGATCACAGCTGTGATGATGTGTACCACCTCGGCGGGCACCAACGAGAGGTCGATGATGGTGACCGAGCCGTTAGATGCTTGGTCGTCACCGATGTAGTTACGCAGCCAGTCGTCCAGCGTGAGGTCCTGGGCGGTCCCCGAAACGATCTTCATTCGGCTGTCTGACAGTAGGGTACGAATGCGCATCTGCATGGTTTCTACGTACTCGGAGACGCCAAGCAGCTCAGCCGTGGCTTCAACGCTGCGTAGAAGCTGGTCGCCGGTAAACGGACGTGGCACATCGGCGTCAATGGGCAGGATGTCGGTGTCACTACCACCGAACGCTGAATGCACAAGGCTCAACTGGCCAAGTAGCGCACTCACTTCAGCCAAAGTAAATATTGCAGGCCATTCACCTTGATGTGCTCCTAACAGCTGAGTGAAATGTTGGTTCAAGCCTGCTAGAGATGCACTTTCGGGCTGACTGAAAGTAGCACTGTCCGCCAATCCATCTTTCCACCTGATCAATCGGTCACGAAAGCCCTTGGCTTGCCCTGGTCCCTTCCAGGGGCTCCCCGAACTTCTCTCCACCTGAATAGCAGATACGAGTGTGCGTAGATAGCGCCGCATTTCGTGGCTAGGCGTGACCGTGGCGCCGAACACGCCGTCACGGACTGATCGCAACGCCTGTACTAAGGTTGGTCGCTGGGTCTTTGCGCTGGCCTGTGTAAACGCACTCCATTCGGCGCTGTTCCAGAACCACAGCGGGATTTGCAGTTGCCCCACGCCTTCGCTGGGTTCGACGGCGAATACCCGCACCTTGCTCATATCTCTGAAGGTGTTGGCGTATTCGCCATTGGGATCAAGCACGATGAAGCGGGCATTGGGGTCTGCGCCGCCACGAGCTTTGCGAGCCTCGTCCATCGACCAACGGATCAAGCCTGCAACAGAGCATGACTTGCCACTGCCTGTGTTACCCAGCACGGCCAGATGCCGGCCGAATAGCCGGTCTGGGTCAATCTTGACCTCTGCATTGGCGGCCAATGGGCTCGTGCCGATCAGCACATGGCGGTTTTCGCCTGATTCGACGATGGCACGCAGCTGATTTTGAGTTGGTAGCAGTACTGCATCGCCAACTGTCGGATAACTTTCGACACCGCGCCGGAAGCGAAAAACGTCGCTGCCGTTTGCGTCTTCGCGCTCATAGGCGAGCACCCCTAGGGGGTTTAAACTCATCTTGCGCAGTGGAAAGGGCAAGTCCACCAGACCGAAGTCCTGCATGCCTTTGCGCTTGGGGTATTGCGAACGCTCGATGGTGATCCACTCAACCTGGGCGACCAAGTGCCCTTCGTCACTGGGAATCAACACATAGCCGTTGATGCGCGGGAAGGGGCGCGGCGTGCCGGTATTGAGCGCCACCCCTTCGGGCGCTTCGATGTCGAGAAGCACTTTGATCTCGTCGGGCGAGACAAAGTCGATGGTGCCGATGCGCAATGAGTCGGAATACGCCAGGGGGGACATACTCATGCGAGGTCTCTCCAATCAGACGCACCTGCTTCCGTCGCTGCACCTTTGGCAGTTTGCGTCTCTGGCCCCATGCGCTGCTTGAGCAGTTCGCTCATGCGGAAAGTGGTCTTGTCGATGGCCGACTTGGGCAAGTAATGTTCGGTCAGTGTGGTCAAGTCTGCCAATGCCGGGCCGATCAACAGGCTGATCTGGGAGGGCCGGCCCAGCTCTTGGTAGGTCTGCATGATCCGGCCCAACCGGTCGTCATATGAGATCACCACCAGATGCGTCGATGGGATAGTGAGCATGTCGCGTATGACGCGGTTGATGTGCTCATCGCCAAAGCTGTAGCCGTAGGTCACCAGCGTGCTATTCGGCCGACACACCGCAGCTGCGAGGTCGCGGAACAACTCCACATAGGGGTAGTCAGCCGTTTCCCTGTCCTTTGCTGCGTTGGGGTAGATCATCAGTTCGTGCGCTGACACTCCATGTAGGCCTGGTACCTGCAAATAGGGTTCAACGCTGGCAGCTCCAAACGGCAATCCGATACGGCGAATGTCTTTGCCTGTCTGCACCCAGTCCACCGAGCCATGCAGCTTGGTGTAGCGGGCCACTCCTTCCAAATAGCGCGGCTCGCCACGAATGCCGGGCGGGTTGTAGTGCATGTCCAGATCCAAGCGCGAGGAGCGAAAGATCGGCATCAGCTTGCCCAGGAAGCGGTCCAGCAGGTGTAGCCCGGCCAACTCGGCCCCCGCCTCGATCAGCCGGTCGTAGTTGGTGGTGAATATGTTCAGCCGATCACGCACGCCAGTGCGGCTGGCGAAACTCATCAGGAAGGTGACGAGGGTGTTGAAGGCATGCTCGCGCTGCTCGTGACCTGAAGTGGCAATTCCCGCTTCGCTCGCCAGGATTGATTGGGCAAAGGCCAGCATGCCCGTCTGCAGCTCCTTGCGCAGGGCATCGGCTACATCATTCTTCTGCAGAATCTCAAGACCTCGCAGCAACTCGTTAGCAACGCGAAGTTGGTCCTCCAAATTGCCCTTCTTACGCCCGGCCGCCTCAGAAGCTCTTTCAGCAGCCTGATTGATTTCGGCTTTATGGTTGCTCAACGTCAAGGCATCCATGCCAGCAGCGCCTTTCTGAGCGGCTAAGTAATGCACTGCATGGGTCAGGCCCGAGCCGGCCAAGAGTGACAGATGCTCAGATTGAAACAGCGAAGTCAGCCACGGCTCAATACGTTGACGAAGGTATTTTTTGCTAAATTCGTTGTTGCCCAGCGATGACACCTCAGTGTTTTCCTCGAGCTTGTATTTCCCATCGCGTTCAGAAAACCATATCGGAATTGGATCATCACGAACTTTAAGGATATTCTTGCGTTCGGACTCCATGCCAGCGTCGGGATTTTTATTTGGCGCGTCAATTGCTTCTGTCATATTAATTTTTCTCCGCTATCCTGCTCTTAATGATTCAAGTTCAGCTTTGAGTTGACGCAGTGTGGAATTGATTTCCACTTTGCGGTTGAATTGCTTTTCTTTGACAAGGCGGGATTCCGCCTTTGCCACCTCACGTGCCTTCGCCGTCACTTGTTCTGCCCGAGCTACCAAGTCGCGTAAGGCTTCATGCGTTCTGGTCGCTATTGGCATCAGCCTGTGCAGCAACTGCTCATAGAGCCCGCCGAGATCGAGGGCCAGTGGCAGTGGTGCGCGTTCTGCAATGGCGGTCATCCATCCTGACTCGAAATATTCGGAGCAAATCCAGCTTGCCGAATCTGCTTCGCTGGGGCGCTTGTACGCGGCGACTACTTGTGTCTGGGCCTCGGCCCCTTGACCTTTAGTCAGTTCAAAGATGATGGGGAATTGCACGGTGCCGTCGATGCACCTGAGTACGTCAAGGTGCAGTTCGGGGGTCTTCTGTTGGATTGCGAGGACTTGAATTTCCGGCACACCAGGTTTCGCAGCCAGATTGATCGTCTCTGGCGCCAGCTTGTAACGCCAGACGATCTGCTCCACCTGGACCACGAACAAGTTTTTCAAGCGTGTGTTCGCGCCGCTGTGCTCGTAAATTTTGTTCTTGGGCAGCGTCCGGCCGAACTCGGCTTGCTTAGGATAGGCGAACAAGGCGTTGTTCAAAGAACTCACGTGGCCTCCTGAATCACCAAGAAGGTGATGAGTTCGAAGTCGTCCAGGCCTGAGATCGTGTTGGTCAGCGCGGTGGTCTTGCCGCCAGTGAACAGGCTGTCCAAGTCTTTCTCTTCCTTTACCTCGATCATGGAGCGAATGGCCTTGCCCAGTAATTCAGAGTAAACGTGCATCTGCCGACCTTCGGCAGTTTCTTCGTTGAAAAGTTGAGTGGCGTTCGGGATCGGCTTGTCTTGACCCTTGCAGCAAGTGCGGGCCAAGTCCAGCAGTCGCTTTACTTCGGTGTGGTCGTGAACCACGTTGCCAGCCCGGTCGATGTAGACGAGGTAATACGGGTGCAGCCTGTTGTGCTGGTTGACATTGACGCCCGTATTAAGATTGCGCAGCGTGAAGACTACACCAGGGTGCAAGCCCATGGCGGGTTTGGCGGGCACCACAGCGTGCATGCCGTTGGGTACGTTGCTCAGTTCGCCATGCTCCTTGACGTAGTTGAGCAAGTCCATACGGAAGTCGTTGAGTCCGAGGTCGGTGATGGACACGCCGGTCTTCACGTCTTCCAGCTCGATGACTTCTTCTTGCAGGCGCCGCAGTTGCTCCTTGCGGTACGACACGTCGTTGGCCTGGGCGGACAGCACATTGTCGTCGCCCGTCGCCGTCACGTCCGCAATCATCATGCGGCTCTCCACCCTGTCTTTGAGGTTGATGTACTCGTCGAGGGTGATGTCGGGCCAGTAGTTGACCAGCTGGATGCTGCTGTTGGGCGAGCCAATACGGTCCACGCGGCCAAACCGCTGGATGATACGTACAGGGTTCCAGTGGATGTCGTAGTTGATGAGGTAGTCGCAGTCCTGAAGGTTCTGGCCTTCAGAGATGCAGTCCGTGCCAATCAGTAGGTCCACCTCGGCGGGCTCGCCCGGCAGTACCACAGCCTTTTCTTTGGAGCGTGGGGAGAACAGCGTCAGCAACTCCTGGAAGTCGTAGCCCTTCTTCAGTGTGGACTTCGGCGCGCCCTTGCCAGTGACCTTGGCGGTGTGCAAGCCGTGGGTGTCTTGCAGAACGGGGGCGAGGTTGGCATAGAGGTAGTCGGCTGTGTCCGCAAATGCGGTGAAGATCACTACCTTCTTGTTGCCGGGGTTGATCGGGTGGGCGATCTTCTCCAGCAGGTGCGCTTTGAGGTGTTGGAGCTTGGCGTCGTCCTCGGGCGTGATCTTGTTCATAGAGGCCAGCAAACCATCGATAAGGGCCAGGTCGCCATTCAGGTCACGCTCCCACGAGGGCAAGTCCATGTCGGCGAGGTTAATCTTGACCTTGCCACCGATCTCGCCAGTGTCGTCATCGAGGATGGGTAGTTCGTCGTCTTCGCCTTCAAGGCTTGCTAGGACTTCGGTCAGGTCTTCCACGTTGGCTGGCGTACCCGTTTGGTTGAAGGCAGCGATCTTTGCCAGGGTGCCTTGGTGATTGCGGCGCAAGGCGTTCAAAGTCAGCCGGAACGATTCGACCGAGCTTTCGAGCCGCTTCAGCAGGTTGACCGTCATCAGTGCTTGCAGGCTCTTCTCTCGGTCGGCTTGCTTGAGGGTGCCCTTGCCGCCAACTTTGGTGTCGTAGACCTCTTCGTACTTTTTGAGCCGGCTGGGCAGGATGTAGCTGACGGGGGCATACACCGCTAGTTTGAGTAATGACAGCTGGGAAAAAATGTCATTGAAGCCCATCACGTCTGTACGTGTGGTCAGGGGGCTGTGGAATGTGAGTGGCTTTCGACGTTCAGGAAACTGTCCAATGTCCTTGGTGTCGTAGAAGGTCTGGATGTGCTTGCGTGAGCGGGCAATCGTCACGCTGTCCAGCAGCTCGAAGAAGTCGAAGTCCAGCGAGTCGAGGATGGCGCGTGCAGTGCGTTCTTCTGGGGGTAGCTTGGCCCAGTTGTTGAATGCGGTCTGTGCACCACGGAAGATTTCTTCGACTGTCTTGCCAGTTTTGAGTTTCTTGCTGAGGATTTCGGAATCGCCTTCGTAGGCCAAGGCCAGCTGATTGCGCAGATCAGCAAAGCGGTTGTTCACCGGTGTGGCTGACAGCATCAGCACCTTGGTCTTCACACCTTCCTTGATGACCTTATTCATCAGCTTCTGGTAGCGCGTCTCCTTGTCCTTGTAGGCGTCGTTGTTGCGGAAGTTATGGGATTCATCGATGACCACAAGGTCGTAGTTGCCCCAATTGATCCGGTTAAGCGGGGTGCCAAAGGATTCGCCGCTGGTACGGTTGAGGTCGGTGTGGCAAAGGACGTCGTAGTTGAAGCGGTCCTTGGCGAAGATGTTGGTCTTGAGGTTGCGGTTGTAGTTGAGCCAGTTGTCGGCCAGCTTCTTTGGGCAGAGCACGAGGACAGACTTGTTCCGAAGCTCGTAGTACTTGACCACGGCCAGCGCCGTGAAGGTCTTGCCCAGGCCCACGCTGTCGGCCAGAATGCAGCCGCTATAGGTTTCAAGCTTGTTGATGATGCCGGTGGCGGCATCCTTCTGGTAATTGAAGAGTTTGTTCCAGATTAGCGTGTCTTGGTAGCCGGTGCGGTCGTTAGGGAGAACGTCTTCGTCGATTTCATCAAGGAACTCGTTGAAGATGTTGTAAAGCATCAAGAAGTAGATGCTCTCGGGTGAGTTTTCCTGGTACACCGAAGCGATGTGTTCGCAAATCTGCGCGGTCACATCCTCCAACTTTTCAGGGTCGTTCCAAATCTGGTCGAACAAGCTGAGGTAGGTGGCGGCGAAGGCTGGCTCGTCCATCTTGTTGACGAGGTTGGACACTGCGTTGCCCTGCTGGTAGCCAAGGTCTACGGCGGTGAAGCCGTGGAGCGGCATGTAGGCGGTGTCCGCGCCGTTGGCCTGCACAACTGCGAAAGGCTGCATAGGTGCCTTGGTGCGGTTGCTCTTGAACTTCGCCTTACGACGCATCCAGTCAGCACACTCCTTGGCGATGGCGCGCTGGGTCAACTTGTTGCGGAGCTGAATCTCAAATTCGCTACCGTACAGACTGCGTTCGCGGTCGATCTTTGGAATGTGGAATTCTTTGCGCTCTTTTCGAATCTTGTCGGTGACCTCACTGGCTGTGAAGGTGGGCGAGGTGAAGATAAAGCTCAGATCGTCGATCTTCTCCAGCTCGGCCTTCAGGGCTTCGAAGGCGTACATAGAGAAGCACGAGGCCGCGATCTTTAGTCGTGCGCCTGGTCGCAGAGTCTGCTTGAGATCGTCGCCCAACAAGCGAGTGATGTTGTCGATCAGTTCCATCAGTCGCTTGCTCCTGCGTTTTTGTTGGTTAGATTTGCAGAAATCCACCCATCCAGATCGCTTTGGCGAAAACGCCATGAGCCGCCAAGTTTGAACGCGGGCAGCTTACCCTCAGCCGCTAGTCGATAGACTGTGCGCTTGCCAGCCTTCAAATACTCAGCTACTTCTTCGATGGTAAGAATCTGATTTTCTGGGTTTGTCATTGGGTTGATGGGATGGCCATTAATATGGTTTGCCAAGTCTTGCCAATTTTGCCTCAGATTGCCAGATTGATTACATTAAAAATAATCTCAAGCCAGGGGTGAAACTCCATACGCGTGTGGTCGCAACTTCGAGCCTTAGATCTTCATTTTCTTTTTGGTGCTGCTACCAGCTGAAGTGTTCTGAGATTTCTTTTCCAAGGTTGCACGGAGTTCTTCAGAGCGCTGAAGCGTTTTAAGCTCTTTTGTAAGGGCGGTGAGAGTTGAAATTTCAGTCTGTATGTTGTTCAGCATGAAGGCACGGAGCAGGGCCTGGCTCATGTTGATTGGCTGGGAGGAGGGCACCTTAAGACTTGAGCGCCACTTGTCAACTGCCTTTGATTTGCTGGCAGATGGTTTTTCGTTCTTCGCCGTTTCTGTTTGGGCGGGCTCAGTTTGCGCGGGCCTTGTGAGCATTTCAGCCACAGCGTGAATGCTGTAAAGAATTTTTCCGCCGATGGTCAGGTGTGGAAAACCCAGCTTGTTCTCTTTGCGCAGGAGACTTTGCTGTTTGACGCTGATGCCCAAGATGGGTTCAAGCTGCTTTGGGGTCAGAACTTCTTTGCCACCAGAGCGGGTTCTTAAATAGGCAACCAGGTTGCTTGTTTGCTCCATAGGCGTGAACTCCACCTGCGTTGATTGGTCTCCTCGACAGGAATCGAACCTGTATCTGAAACTTCATGCCACTATAGCTTTCGCCACCGAGTTATCGTTTGTGGTCTGGACTATGCCTTTGCCATGGGCGCTTTGCGCCGGTAGGCAGGAGCCGTCTAGTCTCTACACCTTCCAAGATCTCTCTTGGCTTGGCTCGGCGTTGCCACGGTCACTTGGACCAGAGGGTTCACCGAATTTGACTCCATTC